>Ga0302191_10000431_pt1 | contig 26758 bp, 21 predicted proteins | sample II_Bog_E3_1_FD_198775 | JGI IMG/M metagenome (GOLD analysis project Ga0302191, IMG submission 198775) | Peat permafrost microbial communities from Stordalen Mire near Abisko, Sweden - II_Bog_E3_1 | ecosystem: Environmental > Terrestrial > Soil > Wetlands > Peat | place: Sweden: Abisko...
AATTTGGCTGTATCTTTTAGTGGGTATTGGCGCAGGAATTTTTGCCGGTCTTTTTGGAAAAGGTGGCGGTATTGTTATCGTTCCATTGCTTATCGGCGTTTTCCATTACGATCCTAAAGCTGCTGCCGCTACTTCACTGGCGGCATTGCAATTACCGGTAGGTTTGCCAAGTGTAATTATTTATGCCAACAACGGGCATTTAAATCTCTTATTTGCAGGTTTAATTGCACTCGGAATTTTAGTCGGGACCCTTTTCGGTTCAAAGCTTGGAATAAAATTGCCTTCGTCAATATTCAAGAAAGTGTTTGCTGTATTTTTACTTTTTGTAGCTGTCTATATGTTTACAAAACATATTTAGCAGGATTTAAAATCATATTAAAATCATATTAAAATGAAAGGAAATTTTGATTCAATTATTAATGAAAACCGACCTGTAATTGTCGATTTTCATGCTGTATGGTGTGGCCCATGCAAAACACAATCACCTATTTTAAAACAGGTAGCAGAGGAATTTGGCGACAGGGTGAAGGTAGTAAAGATTGATGTGGACCAAAACCCAATGATTGCAAGCCGGTATCAAATTCAAAGTGTACCTACTATACTTATTTTCAAAAACGGAACAATAATCCATAAACAGGCAGGCGTTCATACCAGGCAGCAGATAACGGATATTCTGATCAATAATTTGTAATCTGAATTAATAGATCGTGCCGTCCTGAAATTTATATACAATTTTATTACCTACTAAACTACTATCATTTCTACTGCTGATTACTTACTTGATTCTTCATCTGTTGCACTCGCATATCTATTTTCGAATCATTCATGGGTTTATCAGGATTTGAGAGGACGACATTGCCGTCCTGAAATTTCTTTACACTTTTACTAACCACTAAAATACCTTTTCAATTAATTCTACTTTACTAAAATAAAGAACACAAAAACTTTAACAGCAAGAGAACACAATAGAAAGACACAAAAATAGAATAAAAAAAGAACACAATAATTAAATACCTAAGGGTATTTTTAAGAATTTAAGCTCAACAAAATTAGTAAATACAGTCTATCTATTGTGATAATCGCAGATTCAGATTTCGGAATTGTGTGGTTAATTTTTTAATCTGGTAAAGTAGAATTAATTATCTGCTAACTTTACTACTTACTACCCGCTATTAACTACCTACTTTCAAACATTTCAAACTCTTCAAACATTTCAAACCCTTCAAACTCTTCAAACATTTCAATCCCTTCAAACATTTCAAACCCTTCAAACCCTTCAAACTACAACCTCTTACAGTGTGTTCAACACTTTTTTAATAGTCTGCAGTGTTTTTTCCAACTGTTGTGCAGTATGGGCTTCTGAAATAAAGTTGGTTTCGTACGCAGATGGGGATAAGTAAACATTCTCATTTAACATTGCTCTGAAAAATTTGGCAAATCGAACAGTATCACTCGACTTCACATCTTCAAAATTCCTTATTTCATGATCTGAAAAAAACAAAGTAAACATAGAACAAATGTGATTGAGAACAATATCTTTTCCTTTGATAATTTCTTTTAGTTCATCAATAAACAGTTTGCTCTTTGTTTCCAGATGAGAATAGAAATCAGGTTGCTTCAATAATTGCAGAGTCCGGATACCTGAAGCCATTGCAACCGGATTACCCGATAGTGTTCCGGCCTGGTAAACAGGTCCATCGGGTGCAAGCATTGCCATAATATCATTTCTTCCACCAAATGCAGCCGCAGGGAATCCACCTCCAATAATTTTTCCAAAAGCAGACAAATCGGGTATGATTCCAAACCGCTCCTGTGCTCCTCCCAGTGCAAGACGAAAACCTGTGATAACTTCATCGAATATCAGCAAAGAGCCATGTTTTTTAGTAATCGACCTTAGCTTATTCAGAAAACTTACATCCGGCACAATCACACCCATGTTGGCGGCAACTGGTTCAATAATTACGGCGGCAATATCATTTCCGTATTGATTAAAAACAGCTTTCACCGTTTCAATGTCATTAAACGGCAGACTGAGGGTATATTTTGTAAAATCAACTGGTATTCCACTTGATGAACTGCCATTAAGTTGTGCAACCCCCGACCCTGCAGATACAAGCAAATGGTCGGCATGACCATGATAACACCCATCAAATTTGACAATAATATTCCGTTGAGTATAACCACGGGCTACGCGGACGGCACTCATCACCGCTTCAGTACCTGAACTAACAAAACGAACCTTTTGGAGCGAAGGCACCGATTCAACAAGCAATTTTGCCAGTTGTGTTTCCTGTAAAGTGGGAATACCGTAGCTGGTTCCAAGGTCAACAGCTTTCTTCACTGCTTCATTTACCTCTTTATGATTGTGTCCTAAAATAAAGACACCCCACGAAAGACAAAAGTCGGTAAATTCATTTCCATCAACATCGGTGAGTGTTACCCCATCTGCTTTAGAGACAAAAAGAGGTGCTTCGCCCACACTTTTGAGTGCCCTTACGGGGCTGTTTACTCCCCCCGGTATATACCTGACTGCCTCTTTATAGGCCTTTTCTGACAAATTCCTTTGCATAATATGTAATTATATAATTTGCTCCGGCACGTTTTATGGCCGTTAGCGATTCAAAAAAACCTGATTCTTCGTTTAATAACCCTGCAGCAGCTGCCGCCTTAAGCATGGCAAATTCACCCGAAACCTGATAAGCAGCCAAAGGAATCTCAGGATATGCAACACTTGCGCGTTGAATAATATCCAGGTAAGTTTGGGCAGGCTTAACCATTATCCAGTCAGCACCTTCTTCCACATCAGCTGCAATTTCTTCCAGTCCCTGGTTTTTTGTTCTGTAGTCCATCTGGTATGTCTTACGGTCACCAAATGAAGGAGCCGATCCGGCTGCATCACGAAAAGGACCATAGAATGCAGATGAATACTTAGCCGAATAGGCTAACACTTTTGCCGTTTCATGATATTCTTTCAATTTAGCTTTTATTGCCTGAACCTGTCCATCCATCATGGCCGAAGGAGCTACAAAATCAGCACCAGCCTGTGCATGTACCAATGCCATTTGAGCCAATAAAGGCAATGTACTGTCGTTATCCACCGTTTCACCGTGAAGCAATCCGCAATGACCGTGTGAAGTGTATTCGCAAAGGCAGACATCTGTAAATACGATTACCTGCGGATAATGCTGTTTGATAAGTTTTATGGTTCTGCAAACCAATGAATCGGGAGAATAACCTGCACTTCCGGTCAAATCCTTCAGTTCATTTTCAATTACTCCGAACAATAATATTTTATCAATCCCCAGTGAGACAGTTTCTTCCAAATCTTTCACCAATTCATCGGGTGAAAAGCGAGAAATACCTTTTAATGAATGAATTGGTTGAATTTCGTTGTAACCATCCACAATAAAATAGGGATAAATAAAATCTTTCACTGACAACTTCACATCTGCATATAAATCGCGGGTGGCAGCATCTAATCTAAATGGTCTGAATCGTTTCATATTTTAATCTGTTATTAGTAAAAAGGCTGATTTATTATTTTGAAATCAGCAACATTCCATTGTAAAATTATTTCTTTAAAAATTTCCGGTTGCCACTTTATTTGTTTAAGTGGAAATTGACGTATTCATTATATTTTTTCTGAGTTTCATTTCCCCTGAAAATATACTGTTTGTCTTCAGGAAACTGTCCGTACAATTGTATAAAATTAGTAACACAGGAGGGTGATGAAAAAACTATCATTTGTATTTTAGATAAATCCAACGGTTTCAGGGTTGAAGGAAAAGTATTCCGGTACACAGGCAGGACAGATACCTCCCATCCCAGTTTAGTTAATCCTTCAGGTAAAACAGGTAACCCAATATCCGAACGCGGAATAAGTACTTTTCCGGGAGGTATTTGAATTAATTCAATTATTTTCAGCAATCCTACCGATGATTCTTCTTTTGGCTGTAAATCAGGAATAATTCCCCTTGATTCTAAAGCCTGTGAAGTTATATTCCCAACGGAAGCAATTTTAATCCCGGCTAAATCCCGGCTATCTTTTCCATTCATCTGCATCCCTTCAAAAAAGAAATTTACCGCATACCGGCTTGTAAAAAACACCCAATCGAATTGTTGAAGCATGTCAATGAACTTGTCCATTTCAGGATTCGGTTCAATTTTATTAATTAGAATAAGGGGTTGATGAATTACTTTTCCTACTTGCCGAAAATTTTCAACCTGTGTTCCTGTTACAAGAACAGTTGGTTTTATGACAGCCTGTTCAGCATTATTTCGCAGAGAAACCACATCGCCGATAACAACAATTACGGGAGTAGGAAACACGGTATTCCCTTCTACAAGTTTTTGCAGAGTCGAAAAGAATTCCTTTTGATCAGGCAAAGATACATTGTAAACAAGCATGACCGGTGTTTCGGGATTTTTACCCTGAGCGATTGCTTTTCGGGCAATGACCCGGATATTGGAACCGGCCATATAGTACACCAATGTATCCGTATCAGGGATCTGAACTTCATCCGAATATCCTGAGATAAAACCGACTGATGAGGAAATACCCCTATGGGTTAAAGGAACTCTGGTGAGTGCAGATACAGCGATGCCTGTTGAAACTCCGGGAATAACCGTTACCTCCACAAAATTACGTTGTAAGTACTCAACCTCTTCACCTCCGTGGGCAAACACCATAGGATCGCCACCTTTCAGACGGACTACCCGTTTTCCTGATTTTGCCTTATCCAATAAGAGGCGGTTTATTTCGTTCTGTTCAAAACTATGAACATTTTTACGCTTTCCTACATAAACTTTTTCGGCATTGAATTTATCTAAATAACTTATATCCACAAGATCATCATGAAGTATAGTATCAGCCAATACCAGTGCTTTTTCACCGCCGATTGTCAACAGGTCCGGATTCCCGGGGCCAAATCCAACCAGAGTAACTTTTCCATACGTGCTGCGAATGTCTTTGTTTTCAAAAAGCGCTTTTAATTCCGGGGGACCTGTTTTTGCAACAATGGCGAGGTTTCCCTGTAAGGGATGGGTCTCAAAAGGTAACTCTTCGACAGCCCTGGCTGATATTCCAAGACGAACTAATGCACAGGACGCTACAATTAGAGCATCAATATCACCCGAATCGACCAGTGCAATCCGTTCTTCAATGGTACCACGGATACTTACTACTTTAACATCAGGACGGATAGCAAGTAATTCTTTCCGACGTGTTGGAGAACTGGTACCTACTTTTGCACCGTCCTGCAACTCTTTCAATGGTATATTGTTACGACTCACAAGTGAATCGGTTTGATCAAAAGCATCAAATAAGGCTATGACTTCCAATCCTGCAGTAAGCGGATAGGGCAGGTCTTTAGCAGAATGGACTGCTATATCTGCTTTGCCATCCAGTACAGCCATGTCAAGTTCACGGGTAAACAGATCGGACGGAGTGTTCTCCATCAAAGAAATCTCTTTATGTTTATCCCCAAACGATTCAAGTTCAATTAACTCAAACTCCAGGTCAGGGTACACATCAAAGACTTCTTTTACCTGCAAGATAGCAAGCGGACTTTTACGGCTAATAACTTTCAGTTGATGCATGTTTTTTTCTGATGACAATTTTAAAACAATGAGAATTTATAATACTATTTACAATTTATTCATTTACAATTTTACTAAAATAGAGCCAAGAAACAAGATCCAAGAGCAAAGAACCAATGCCCAAGAACACGGAACAAGGAACACAGAACTAATCAACCTATACAGAATCATCAATCAGAAACACGGAACGCGCAACACGGAACACGGAACGTTCCGGTCACAACCTGTGAAGTATATTGAGACCTTCCTCCCATTTTCCATATCCCGACAAATCATTAATATGTCCGGCCTCTCCGATATTTATAAACTCACTTCCCCACTGCATGGCATAAAATTCTTGCTTTTGAATCCCTGACCAATGATCATTGGTACTGCCAACTACAATAGTTGGGAAGTTGATTTTGTCTGTAGGAAGACGTTTAAACAATTTCACCGGTATTTTTTCCTGAAATGCTTCAATATCGGGTGGAGCCACAAGTAATGCCCCCTTAATCTTTTTACCTGAAAAGGAAGACCATTGAGCGATTGTCGGGCATCCCAAACTATGTCCGACCAAAACAACCGTGTCAGGATCATACCCTGAGACAGCTGACTCAATGGTTGCAACCCATTCAGCAATATCAGGTACATTCCAGTCATTTTGGATGATACGTTGGAAATTATCTCCTGATTTTTCAAAGTAAGTTTGCCAATGATCAGGTCCGGAACCTCCTAAACCGGGAACAATAAAATAATTTATCATATACGAATACTTTTTTTTGAAATTATTCTATCCGATTTAAGACAAAACTTTTCGACTTCTTCATCAATAATTTGAAATGCCGTTTCCATTTGGTTCACCCTTGCTTCTTTATTCTGATTGACCCGGAGTTTAATATCATCCAGATTGTACAAGGTTACATTCGGCAACAATCCGATACTTTCGTCGACATCACGTGGAAACGCCAGATCGAGAATCAGTATCTTTTGATTTAGTGAAATGCGTTCAGGTTTTACAATCAGATGTGGAGCAGAGGTAGCTGTAATCAGCACATCAGTGAAATCGAGAAAAGGTTGCATTTGATCAAGCTGGAAAGCTTTGCAATTGTACTTTGCTGCCAGATCCTGTGCCTTCTCAAAATATCGGTTTCCCAGAAAGATGGAGAATGCACCCTTTGAATGTAGAAATTTAATTATATCTTCATTCAATTTATTTACTCCAAGCAAAGTGATCAGAGCATTTTTGAGTGGTACTTTTTCATGGATCAGGCACTCAATGACTGCCTGACTATGTGAAATAGCACCCTGAGAAATAGCAGAGTCAGTACGGACTCTTTTCCCGACACTCAGTGCTGTCTGAAACAACAAATGGAGGGATGATGACAAATTGTATTTTTCACTCGAATCCTGATAGCAATTTTTCACCTGACCCTGAATAGCACATTCACCAATCAACGAAGATTCCAAACCCGAAACAACGCTGAAAAGGTGATGTGCTATAGGAACAGAAACATTTCCTTCCCCCCAGTACAGCTCCACCCTGTCGCATGTTTGCAACAAGACATGAGGAGTATTTTCGGGTAACTGAAGTGTTTTGAAAAATTGTTCACGCTCGATAAGGGAGCTTGTATTTTGATTACTTGATATGTATCTGACCATTTTCAATAAGTTCTTTTATTTGATTCCGTATCTCTACGGATTGAAAAACATTTTGTGCATTTGAGCCAACAGCAAAAGTAATATCCCCTGCTTTATGAATTGCCGGTGAAACAAAATCACACAATAAAGGGGCATCACACACTGAGGTTAAGATATTCAAAGTTTCTGCATCAATTTTAATCCGTCGGTTCAGTTCGTGATCGCCTGTGCAGACATATACCAGAAAGAAACCATCAAGATCACTTTTTTCATATTCTTTTTCGATAAAAGTAAAAGGCAATTCTTTTATTTCGGTAGTGAAATCAGGTGAAATCACTGTAACCTGATTTACAAACCTTGCTAATATTGTCCCCTTGTGTGTTGCCACTTTTCCACCACCAATAAGCAGGATTTTCTTTCCTGTAACATTGATAGATATCGGCAAAAACTGAAGTTCTTCTCTTTTCATTGGTGTTTAATTTATTATTCCGTGTTCCGTGTTCCGTGTTCCGTGTTCTGTGTTCTGTGTTCCGTATTCCGTATTCCGTGTTCCGTGTTCCGTGTTCTGTGTTCTGTGTTCTGTGTTCCGTGTTCCGTGTTCTGTGTTCTTGGACCCTGGTTCTTGTTTCTTGTTTCTTTGTTCTTTGTTCTTGGCTCTTTGTTCTTGGCTCTATTTTAGTAAAATTGCAAATGAAGAAATTGCAAATCAATTGTTCTTTTAATCATGAAAATTCAATCCTTCAGTTGTGGCTTTGACATATTCTTTTCGAATGACGAAATCGCCAAAATGCTCATCAACTAACCTTTCAATGGCAAAATCATGAATGATAGGTGTTAGTGCATCAATAATCTGATCTTCCGATACCATTTCTTTATAGAGTTTATTGAGCCTGTCGCCAATAAAACCGGCACCTAAATACAAATTATATTTCCCAGGAGCTTTGCCCACCAGACCTATTTCAGCCAGAAAAGGCCTTCCACAACCATTCGGACAGCCTGTCATCCGGATACTTATTGGAATGTGTTGTATGCTATTCTGTTCAAGCACTTTATCAATTTTAGTAATGAGTGATGGCAAATATCGTTCGGCTTCGGCAAAAGCCAGTCCGCAGAAAGGTAATGCAGCGCAGGCAATTGAATTTTGCCGGAGTGCCGAATGATGATCAGCATTCACCACTTTATATTTTTTAAGCAACTCATCAACTAATGGCTTTTGTTTTTCAGTTACCTGTGCAATGACAACGTTTTGGTTCCCTGTCAGGATAAATGTTCCCTCATGCACAAGAGCTATTTCACGCAAAGCCGTTTTAGCCAGGTATCCGTTCCTGTCGGCAAGTTTACCCCCTTCAACAAAAACCCCGTAATGCCATAATTCATCTTCCCCTTGTGACCACCCGAACTTATCACCTAACGTAATAAATTCATAGGGTTTTGCCTGAAGCAATTTAATTCCATGTGTACGTTCAATTTCACTTTTGAAGAATTCTAGTCCCAGCCTGTCGATGGTATATTTCAGGCGTGCATTTTTACGTTCTGAGCGATTGCCATGATCACGTTGAAAAACGAGAACTGCTTCGGCAACGTCTACAATCTTTTCTTTTGTAAAATAGCCTGCCACATTCCCAATCCGTGGATAGGTTGTGTTATTACCGAAAGTAAAAGCCATACCTCCCCCCACAGCAAGGTTGTAACCGGTTAATTTTCCGTTTTCGACTATAGCAATAAAACCAAGGTCATTGGATAAGACATCCGTATCGTTTCGTGGAGGAATAGCTATTGCAATTTTAAATTTACGCGGCAGATAGTTTTTCCCGTACAGGGGCTCTTCTTCTTTTTCTCCTCCCTCTATTAATTTACCATCCAGCCATATTTCGTGATAGGCATTTGTTTGCGGTGTTAAATGCGCAGAAATGCGTGTAGCATCATCCGCCACTTCTGTATGAACCGACGACTCGAATGGATTGGCCGAACACATTACATTTCTGTTCACATCTCCGCAGGCAGCAAGGGTATCCAACAGGGATTTGTTTATTTCTTTAATCGTCTTTTTCAGATTTCGTTTAAACACTCCATGAAACTGAAAAGCCTGACGCGTTGTCAATTTCAATGTGTGATCGGCGTACTTTTCAGATAAAGCATCCATTGCCAGCCATTGTCGTGCTGTTGTAACGCCACCCGGTACACGTACCCGGATAAGAAAACTATAGAGTGGTTCCAGTTTTTGATGCTTACGTTCATTGTCAACATCCCTGTTTTGCTGTTGGTATGTACCATGGAACTTAATCAATATCTGATCGGAAGCAGCTATAGATCCGGTTAACGGATCATTCAGACTCTCCTGAATGGTTCCCCTCAGGTAATTACTGTTTCCTTTTACTATTTCTAAAGCAGATGGGTTGGATATATTATTCGTTTTGGCCATTGTGTCAGTCATTACTGTTAGCCCTTAAAATGGGATAAGAGTGTATTATTCTTGAAAAAAGATTGAAAATAATATTCAATTATAGAAATGAAGTAACTTCAACTCCATGGATATTTTTTAGTAAAGTAATAAGGATTAATTATTGATAAGTCTGTTAAATATATAATACACGTTTTTTTGAATTTATTTTATTATTGACCCCCAAACCCCCAAAGGGGGCTTTAAGAAACAGTATTTGAAAATTTCATATTTGTAAATCGCTTGTAAAAGTCCACTCTTAAACCCCCTTTGGGGGTTTGGGGGTCTGAAATCGGAATATATCAATAAATTCTTTGAATTAATTAGTAAACATCCAGTTGTAACCGTTTTTCCTTTTCGAGGTTCCCGATATATTCGCGGGCCTTTTCTTTACTCATTACACCTTCATTTTCAATTATTGTAACCAACGTATCATGTACATTCCGGGCCATGTTCTTCATATCTCCGCAAATATAAAAATGAGCACCTTCTTCAAGCCATTGATAAACTTCTTTTGCTTTCTCGGACAACCTGTCCTGTACATATACTTTTTTTTCTCCATCACGGGAGAAGGCCACATCCAGTTTAGTCAAGGTTCCTGATTTAAGAAAATCCTGCCATTCGGACTGATACAGAAACTCGGTTTCGAAATTCCGGTTACCAAAAAAGAGCCAGTTTTTACCTTGTTTGTCAGCCAAAGCCCTGTGTTGCAAAAAAGACCTGTATGGAGCAATACCGGTTCCTGCACCTACCATAATGATGGGCGTTTCGTCATTTTCCGGTAACCTGAAGCCGGGATTTGACTCGATAAACACAGGTACCTGCTCACCTTCAACCGATACTTCAGATAAGAAAGCAGAACAGGTTCCAAGTTTCTGGCGGCCGGAGTTGATGTAATTCACAACACCGACAGTCAGGTGCAATTCGCCTGGAAAAGCTTTAGGACTTGACGATATCGAATAGTATCGCGGTTGTAATGGCCGGAGAAGTTGTATAAGGTCATTCGAAGTTAACGTTGCAGGGAAATCCTGAAATAAATCCACAATATCCCTTCCTTCGAGATACTCTTTAAAAGGACCGGTATCCTGTGATAATTTAAGAAGTTTATCATTCGGTGCAAAAGCAAGAAAACGGGTGATGACATCGGTTGTTATCTTTGACAACTCCACATCACGGTTTAGTGCTTCGTAAAGGGACTTCTCTTCCCCTTTGAATATTACTTTTTCGTCCGGTCCGAGTCCTGTTATTTTAAGCACTTCGTTTATTAAATCGGGAGGATTCACCGGTAACACTCCTGCAGCATCACCCGGTTCATAATCAAGTCCTGTAGCCTCTTTTGTATTTAATTCAATGTGTAAAGTCTGTCTTTTTGATCCTTTGCCATGAAGTAAAATCTTTTCATAAACAGGTGCTAAAAAGGGATTTTTTTTTGAATGAAGCTGTTTTTTTTTATGTTTACCTTTATCAGGTGGCAGAACCATTCGATATTGAAGTGTTGTTTTAGCTGACACCTTTTCGCCCCCATTAAAACCCTGAAGGATGGCATTCAACCCGTTTTCAAAAGGCTCTTCATAATCCACATCCAATAAAAGCGGGTTGGAAATTCTGTTAGCTCCTAAAACTTCTAATTGTGCATTAAAATCTTTTCCGGTCTGGCAAAATTTAAAATAAGCAGAGTCGCCCAACGCTATAACAGCGTAATTGAGTGCTTCCAGTTTTGGTGCCCGCTTGCTATAAATAAATTCATGCAGTTCGCGGGCAGCAAAAGGAGGCTCCCCTTCGCCATGAGTTGATACTATAACAAGCAGGTTTTTCTCTGTGTGCAAATCGCGCACATTATAATCCGCCATGCTTTTTAAACTCACATGATACCCTTGTTTTACAGCTTCTATTTGTGCTTTTTGTGCCAACCCGTCACCGTTTCCGGTACGTGATCCGACTAAAATTGTCAGGACAGGTTGTGAACTTACTGAACTATTTTGGTCCGTACTAACAGTCTCTTCTACATCAATATGATGAGCCAACAGACCATCCAGATACCCTGAAGCCCAAATAAGTTGATTCTTATTAAAAGTTTCAGTAAATTTTATAAAGAGATCTTTCTGATCCGAAGAGAATAATCCATTTTTAGATATACTCATTTGTTTTTAATTAAGGGTCTTAATACACGTAGTATTTTAATTTCAGATTCATTTTACAGGCTTTTCAAACCTGGTATTAATTGAATCCATATCCTTCCGTGAAAATAATAAAGTGTTAATTCTGTCAAAATCTCTATTTTATGTATTGAAGGAATGACAGGATTTATTCCGTTTACAAAACAAGCAACAAATCCTTCTGTAATCCGGGAATCAATATGTGACAGATTTAAGCATTCTTCTGTAATTTTATCTTTCACATGATTATCGTTTAATACTTTTTTGCCGGTACAAAATTAGACTAAACATAAAGGCTATACCATACCTGAATAGAGGTAAATTTATACCCTAATGATGGTACATAAAAGGATATACTTTTGACTATCTGACAGTTGAAACTCTCCAGATTTGTTACTAATTTGTATTTATTACATTTAATTGCATGAAAGCATAAAAAAAGAGGCATTTCTGAATAAATGGCCTCCTTTTCGTTTGAATATATCCTACAAATCAATGTTTACGGATTAATACCTTCCAATAATCTTCCACATGTTCAACAATGATCACTTCATGACCTTCATCGCGGACAGATCCCGGTACATTTTGAACGGGCTGTCCGTCATCAAGCCATACTTCGAGTAAGTCGCCTGATTTTAGTGAGGATAGTTCTATTTTCGTTTTTACAAAGTTCATAGGACAGGTAACGCCTCTGAAATCTTTTACACATTTGCAGGTTAATGCTTCGGGCTCATTGTCTTTCACTTTAATCAGTTCAATTGTTTTTTCCTCTTTCTTAACGACAATCCCGGTAGTTTTAAACTGAAGGGAATCGTCCATACCTTCATATAATTTAATGACTGTACCGGCAAAAAGAATGACTTCTGCTTTCCTTTCTGTAAAATCATACCCTGGATTGACAGATGCAGTTTTAACAAGGTCTCTGAACGAATCACTCACCAGCCCTTCATTGATGAACTTTTCAATGAATAGTTCGAACGATTCTGCAGTAGTCTTGGGTTCAGCGCCTTTGGTCACCAAAAGCATACGCGATGAAGAAAATATAATTTTGTAGAGAATCTGATTAATTTTGTGTACATCAGTTTCGACTTCCAAGTCCTTGATTCCTTTACGAATAAAGTTTAAATCCACATCAATCATATCAAACAATCCGGCCGAACATTCAGCGGGGCCTTTATTTGCGACGGAGAAAAGCTCATCACTTCCCCAGTCGTAATAATAATTTTTATCTTCTTCAAAGGTTGGCACATCTTTGCATTTTTCAATCAGTTTCCTGATAGTTTCAAAACCTTCGGCATCCAGATAGCTCCTGAAAGTTGAATAATTCTCTTTTACCTTAAGATAACCGTTTAAAATATCTTCAGTAAACTGTGGCAAATCTTTGGCACTTACTGTTCCCAACAGTTTGCCCAATGCCGGATTTAAGCCTTTTGTTGCTCCCGCAAACACATTATAGGCAGCATACATACGTTCTTTTCGACCCACTCTGCCTGAGAAACCGATATCAGACCAAATTTGTTGTGCACAGGAGTTCGGACATCCGGATATATTAATTTGAATGTTACTAATATCATCCAGTGAGAGTTTGCTTTTGCTGAGTTTTTTCTTCAATGCCAATGAAGCTCCTTTTGAATAACAAATTCCTAAGCGACAGGTATCGGCACCGGTGCATGAGACTAGATTATTAATTATCAGTGGAAGTGAAGTACTTAATTTCAGTTCATTGAGGATTTGAAAAACATTCGGTAGATAAACTTCGGGGATATTGCGTAGCTGAAGTTGTTGACGGGCTGTGAACCGCAGGACATCATTCCCGAAAGCATCGGCAAAACAGGCAATTCTTAAAAGGGTATCGCTGCAGGTATTTCCATTTATAAATGAAACAACCGTTGAAAACAAACCTTTTTGCCTTTGAGGAACTGCATACCTGTTTTTCCATACTTCAAATTCCGGTGATGTCTCGCTGGCAGGAGGGAAAGGAGGTGTTTTGTACTCAAATGCCGGTTTTCCCGGTTTAAAGACTACATTTTCAGTTTCCTTAATTTCATTATAATACCGGAAGAAAATTTCTTTTGTTTTTTCAGCCCCTTCTTTGTAAAAGATATAGCGGATCCGGGCTTTATGTTTATTTTTCCTGTTGCCATGGTTATTGAAAAAACGTTTTGCCGCAACAGCGATATTAATAAGATCTTCCTCCGGTGCAAAATCAAATAATTCCCAGCCCAGGGTCGGATTTGAAGCCACCGAACCACCCAGATACACTCTGAATCCACGTTTGCCATCTTTTATTCTTGCAATAAAACCGAGATCATTAATCAATGCAAAACCGGCATTTGCCTCATTAATTGAAAAAGCTATTTTGAGTTTCCGTGGCAGCGTAAATGAGTCGGGTTCTGCAATTAAAAAGGTAGTTAAATCAACGGCATAAGGCAAAACATCAAAGGCTTCATCCTGACTGATACCGCTGTTGATATCCACCAGAAAATTACGTACTGTATTTCCACCGCCCCCTTTGGATGACAATTCAACCTGTTGCAATTCGGGCAAAATAGTCTTGACCTGATCGATACTGATATTGTGAATCTGGATTTCCTGACGGGAAGTAATATGCAACAACGATGAATTGTGACTCCGGGCAGTCAGCGCAACCTGTTTTAGTTGCAACGGACTGATATATCCTCCCGTACATCTGACACGGACCATATAGGTGCCATCTTTACGTTGCTCGTAAATGCCCATCGGTACACGTGATCCTTTAAATTTTACAGGTTCTGTTTTACCCTGATGAAAATCATCGATTAAGGTTCCGAAATATGCTATATCTGTTGTGAGTGAGTCAGGGATTTTGTACATGAAGGAAGTAAATTAAAGTCTGACAAATCCCCCAATTGGTTGATTGGTTGATTAGTTAATTGGTTAATTGGTAAATTGGTTAATTGGTTAATTGGTTAATTGGTTAATCCCGTAAGCGGGACGTCACTTCGTTCAGTTGGTTATTTAGTTGATTTGTTAAATGATTAAAATAGCCTGTCAACCTATCAATTGTAAATCGTAAATGAATAAATTGTAAATTCTTTATCATCTTTTATGAAGTCCGCATTCTTTTTGATCAGGGTTTTCCCACCACCAACGTCCGGCACGGATATCTTCACTCGGTTTGACAGCACGGGTACAGGGTTGGCAGCCAATGCTGGGGAATCCCTGATCGTGAAGTTTATTATAAGGTACACGATTCTTTTTAATGTATTCCCAGACTTCATCCTCTTTGAAATTAATAAGCGGATTGAGTTTAATGAGTCCGTTATTTTCGTCCCATTCTATTAATTGCACTGCCAGACGGGTTACAGATTGTTCTTTACGTAGTCCGCAAATCCAGACGTCAAGACCATGAAAAGCCCTTTTAAGTGGATTAAGTTTACGAACCCGGCAACAGGCTTTTCTCTGATCAATACCGTTATAAAACAGGTTGATTCCTTCTTCTTTCACCATTTTTTCTACTTCCAGATAGTCGGGGAACAGCACTTCGAGATGAATGTCGTAGGTAAGATTCGTTTTATTAATCAGGCTATATGTTTCAGGAAACAGTCGACCTGTATCCAATGTAAAAATACGGGTTGATTTATCAATTTTTACTATCAGATCAGTGAGTACCTGGTCTTCAATGCTAAGACTCGAAGAAAGAGCTATCTTTCCTTTATATTCAGATAAAAAGTACTGAAGCACCTCTTCTGGTGTTTTTCCTTCAAATTGTTGGTTGAGTTGTTCTATTTTTTGTTTCATAATTTTAACTGCGTTGATATTATTTCATGATATTAGTCTTCGGCGATTTGACTTTGTGATATGAAGCTTCGCAGATATGAGCCATCTGCAATAAAAACTTACTGATATAATGTATTTTATAGGAGAATAATATCAGCAAAGCTAATATCATGTAATCATATCATGAAATAATATCGCAAAGCATACTATTTTTTTTTAAATCGTAAATGTTTCATCTTCCAGGTTATGGACAATCATACCTGCTCCAACGGTTTCGAATGTATTTTCATCAATGAGTATCAAGCTACCGGTGATACGGTTTTCGCCATACGAATCATATTTCAGTGGTTTAAGTGTTTTGATAGAGATATGCGCAATATCATTCATTTTCACTGTTTTGTCATCAAGGATATTTTCAAGGGTGTTTATATTCACCTTAAAATGTATTTCCTTAATGATCGCTCTTGTTTCTTCAGTTGCATGACGAATGATGTATTTTCCGCCTTCCACCAACGGGCGGTGATTTAGCCAGCAAACCAGTAAGGATACATTGGCACTTACTGTTGGTTTTGATTCGGAACTTTTGACAATAATATCACCCCGGCTGATATCGATATTATCTTCAAGGCGAATGGTGACAGATTGCGGTGTAAATGCCTCATTCAATGATTTTTCACCTTCGTCAATGGCAACTATTTTTGAATGGGTATTCGATGGAAGCACAGTGATTTCATCTCCTACCTTGAAACTGCCACCCGACAGGCGGCCTGCATATCCGCGGTAATCGTGGAATTTATCGCTCTGCGGACGTATTATGTACTGCACCGGGAAACGGGCAGGAAGTTTCGTTTCATCTTTACGAACGGGCAGGGTTTCGAGTAAATGCAACAATGTTTCACCTTTATACCATGGCGTATGGTTCGAGGCATCGACTACATTATCGCCATCCCTGGCCGAAATAGGTATAAAAATAACATTTTTAAGTTTCAGGATGGCGGCAATATCTTCGTATTCCTTTTTGATAGTATTGTAAACTGTTTCGGAGAAATCGACCAGGTCCATTTTATTCACTGCTACGATTACATTTGGTATTTGCAGTAAAGATGCAATGTAGGAGTGACGTTTGCTTTGTTCAATAATACCATGGCGGGCATCAATCAGGATAACAGCAGCATCGGCTGTGGAAGCTCCGGTTACCATGTTCCTCGTATATTCTATATGCCCCGGGGTATCGGCAATAATAAATTTCCGTTTAGGAGTGGCAAAATACCGGTAAGCCACATCAATGGTAATACCCTGTTCACGTTCTGCCCGTAAGCCATCGGTTAGTAATGCCAGATTCACTTCTTCACCACCACCCAATCGTTTGCTTGCATCTTTTACCGCCTGAAGCTGATCTTCGAAAATGGATTTACTATCATAGAGCAATCGCCCGATTAATGTACTCTTGCCATCGTCAACACTACCTGCTGTACTTATTCGAAGCAGTTCCATATCTAAATATCCTGATGAATCTTTTTTTTGAATTGACATATTTGTTCTTAGTTGATGTAATGTTGTGATGATGTGATAATGTGTTGATGTGTTGATGTGATAATTACTTCGTAGAATCAGTCTTAAATTGTAAATGAATAAATTGTACATCAAAAGTATCCGACTTTCTTCCTGTCTTCCATAGCTGCTTCCGATCGTTTGTCATCCGACCGGCCACCACGTTCGGTAATGCGTGAACTTGCAATTTCGTCGATAATCTCTTCGAGAGTATCGGCAGATGAAAGAGTAAGGCCGGTACAGGTGATATCCCCAATAGTTCGGCAACGGACTTTTCGTATCTCCACGGTTTCGGTTGGTTTACGTGGGATAGCATCCAGAGCTGCATACCAGATGCCATCACGTTCAAAGACTTCACGTTCGTGTGTATAATAGAGTGATGGCAAGGGGATTCTTTCCTGTAATATATATTGCCAGATATCCATTTCAGTCCAGTTACTGATAGGGAACACCCTGAAGTGTTCACCCAATTGTTTTTTCCCATTAAAAATATTCCACAGTTCAGGACGTTGGTTTTTAGGATCCCATTGTCCGTATTCATCTCTGTGCGAAAAGAACCGTTCCTTTGCACGTGATTTTTCCTCATCTCTGCGGGCACCACCAAGAGCCGCATCAAACTTGTATTTTTCGAGTGTATCCAGCAAGGTGACAGTCTGAAGTTTATTCCGGCTTGCTGCATATCCTTTTTCTTCGACTGCTCGGCCGCTTTCAATCGATTCTTCAACTGAACCCACTATCAATTGTGCACCTAATAATTTCACCAGATCGTCACGATATGTAATCGTCTCTTCAAAATTATGCCCTGTATCAATATGTAAAAACGGGAATGGAATTGCTGCCGGATAAAAGGCTTTATAGGCAAGATATGCCATGACAATGGAATCTTTTCCTCCTGAAAACAGAAGTACCGGTTTTTCAAATTGCGCTGCTACTTCCCGCATAATAAAAATGGATTCGGATTCTAATTCTTTGAGATGGGTTAATTTATAATTGTTCATTATTGGTTGATTAGTTAATTGGTTGATTAGTTAATTGGTTGATTAGTTCTGTGTTCCGCGTTTTGGGTTTTGGGTTGATGATTTTTATATTGGTTGATTGGTTCCGTGTTTTGGGTTCCGTTTTCAGCGTTCCATGTTCCATATTCCGTGTTCTTTGTTCTTTGTTCTATATTGGTTAAATTGTAAATGATTAAATTGTAAATCAACTAAAGGCTCCTTCGAGGTACTTTTGTGTCAATTCCTGTTTTGGATTATTAAAAACTTCATCGGCAGGACCTGCTTCAATGACTTCACCCAAATACATAAAAACAACATGATCGGCAATTCGTAAAGCCTGACGCAAAGTATGAGTCACCATAATAATAGCATAATCCTGTTTCATTTCGACAAATAGTTCTTCGATATGTTTGCTTGAAATAGGATCGAGTGCAGAAGTGGCTTCATCAGCTAAAATAAATTCGGGTGCGACGGCTAAACCCCTTGCCAGACACAATCGTTGTTGCTGGCCAATGGAAAGCTTGGAAGCAGGAGAATTTAACCTATTTTTTACTTCTTCCCAAAGTCCGACCGCCTTAAGTTGTTCTTCAACAATTTCGTTCAGTTTCTTTTTTTTATGTTCACCGTGCATTTTACATCCAAAGGCAATATTATCATAAATGGACATTGGCAACGGGCACGGACGTTGTGAGAGCAAGCCCATTTTTTTTCTGATTTCGGTAATTTCAGTCTTTTTATCGAAAATATCAGTTCCATCAACCAAAATGCTTCCATCATATTTTACACCCTCAGTGTCATCAATCAACCGGTTGATAGTTTTAAGCAGAGTCGATTTACCACAACCTGAAGGACCAATAATGCACGTGATTTTTTTGTCAGGAATTTCAATATTGACATTTTTAAGAATATGATTCTTATGTATAAACACATTCAAATTATTTACACTCAAATTAGCATTTCTGATTTTATATACTGATTTACTTTGTTGTCGCCGGGAATGCTTCAGGGATGATCTGTTAAACAGAAAATTATTAAAAAACAAACTGCCAAGAGTCCCTTTTTTTTGTGCTGCATTGCCTTGTTGAAATGTATCCATTATATTTTATTTTTTGAAAAATGGTTTGTTATTAACCTGCCTGTAATACTAATGACAAGCACAATGAATATTAAAATCAGGGCGGCTGAATAGGCCCTATCCTGAACGGCGGCATTAGGACTGCTCAGTTGAAAGAATACCGACAGAGGCAATGTAGCTGCAGGCTGACTAAGCGAAGTAGGTATACTGTCGGTAAATCCGGCCGTGAACATTACACCTGCTGCATCACCGATTGCCCTGCCCACAGACAATAAGGTCGCAGTAGCTATGCCGGGTGCAATTTGCCGGAGTACTACCTTAATCGTTTCCAGTTTTGTTGCTCCCAAGGCATACGTAGCATCAAGCAGATCCTTCGGCAATTGAATGGCTACCTCATCCATCGACCGGATAAATATAGGAATGATCAGTAATGTAATTACCAGTATTCCACCACCCAATGAAGTATGCATACCCAGGTAAATCATAATAGTAAAAGCAAAAGCTCCGTAAACAATGGATGGAATCCCAAACAGAACATCAAATGCCAACCTGGCAATATAGGCAAATTTGGAATCCTTTTTCAAAAAAATATTAAGATAAAAAACGATTGGTATACTAAACAGCAATCCCAGAAATGCAGAGCCGAGCACAATATACAATGAGCCAACAATGGCATTGAGTATCCCTCCTCCACCACCGTTGTAATATCCTCCGGCAGGAATTTTACTAATCATGTCCCAGTTGAGTGCAGGCAATCCTCTTCTCAAAATGGTGTATATGATATTGACTACAAACCCGACAACCAGGAGTGCAAATGCAATCATAACCGATTTAGCAATCTTCTCTTCTATAAATTTGAATTTCATTCTTTAATTTATTTTATTTACTAACTCTCTGGAAATAAATTAACCACATAGAATTATTTACTATTTAAGAATTTACAATTTACTCGTATATATTTTTATTATTTAAATCAGTAATGGAATAAGGAAATTAATGTTGCATATTTTAAAATATAAACTACTGGCTATAAACTATTAACTTCTTAGAAATACAGGCTTCTCCCCCAACCCCCTCTCCCAATCCCGATAGCTATCGGGAGAGGGGCAAAGCTATTGGTTATCAGTAGATTTGTTTGATTATTTTACTTTTCTTCTAAAACTCACTTCTTTCTTACCTCTTCTTACTTACTTCTTACTTCTTACCTCTTCCTCTGTACGTCCTGAAATTTGATTACACTTTTACTTCTTAACTATAAACTATAAACTATAAACTATAAATTACCTACCTCTCTTCTCGCTCCTCATTCCTCATTCCTCATTCCTACCTGTTTCGAACTATCCTGTAAATCACAGCCCTGGATGAAGCATTAAATATAAGCACCACGATAAAAAGTAAAAATGCAGCAAGCATCAATGCCGATTCGTATAAAGGAACAGAAAGCATTTCGCCGTAATTATTTGCGATCAGAGCCGGCAAAGGATAACACGATTCGAAGATAGAATGAGGGATAAGCGGCACATTTCCACAAACCATTAAAACGGCAATCGTTTCACCCAATGCGCGTGAGACTGACAAAATAAGAGCTGCTATAATACCGGGTAATGTTTTACGGAGAATAACATGCTTACAGGTCTGCCATTTGGTAGCTCCCAACGAAAGTGAAGCATCTCTGAATTCTTTGGGTACTGCTGAAAATATTTCAACAAAAAGGCTTATTAAAAGAGGCAAAATCATAATCCCCAAAACAATACCTCCGGCAAGAGTGGTATAACCGGTAGAATACTCCACAAAATGTGGGGATAGTTTTTCGGAAATCCATGGTACGATAAACAAAGTTCCCCATACGCCATAGACTACCGAAGGTATTCCTGCTAAAATATCAAGTGCGGTAAATACCCATCTTCGTATATACGATTTGGAATATTCAGTCAGATAGAGTGCAGTAAACAAGGCTACGGGGATTGAAAGTACTACGGCAATAGCTGTTACCCATATTGTTCCTGCAATAAAAGGCAGGAAACCAAATTTTCCACTCCCCGGTTTCCATTCGGTAGAGGATATTAAATGCCAGAAACTATTATGTTCAAAGATAGGAACAGACTTCAGGTATAATCCCACTCCAATAAAAATCACAAGCAAGATGGATGCTAACGTTAAGGTAAACATCAATCCTCCTGCAATTTTATTTTTGATAATTCTATTCAGCATTTTTTTTAATAAATTGAAGCTATTTAAGCTTTGCAATTCCTTTATTCAGCTTGTCTTTTGGTAAACCGATATAGCCGTTTGGGACATTGTATTTTTGACCCTCTGTCAGTATATATTTCAGGAATGCTTTCACTACCGGATTCGTGGGTTTACCATTCGATACCAGGTATAAATCACGTGCCGGAGGTGATGGATATTTTCCTAATGCAATGGCTGAAATAAGTTGGCTTGAAGTAGCGTAAAAGTTTTCACCGGCATCAATCCTTCCATTTTTGTTAACGTCAATAGGCAATACCAAAATTCCCGGATTAGGTCTCTTAGTTTTTAAGTCATAAGCATACGCGATATTATTGTAGCCAATGGCCAGGGGATCTTTTTGAACTGCCGATGCTACACCTGGATCACCGAAAACACCTGTTCCCAACAAGTCCTCCTGTTTTTTATTTCCAAGAAATTTCGCCCAGGTTTCGCCTGCACCACATGCATCGGACCGGTTGTAAACATGAATCGGGATATTCGATTTAATACCCAACACATTCCCCCATGTTTTATATGCACCGGTTACAAATATCTTTATAGCTGCTTCCTGTGTAATCCCTTTTGTCAGTAATTCTCTTATCTTCGGATTTTTAGTATTAATAGTCGCCACTACTGCATCTTTTGCAACTGCAATAAACCAGGCACCTTTTGCTACTTCACCCGAATTTATCTCCCTGGAAACCATTCCAAGGTCAACAACTTTTGCCAATGCATCAGTTATTCCTTTTCCGGCACCTCCACCTGATATATCAATTTTGACTTTTGGATGAATCTTTCTGAATTCTTCTGCCCATTTAACTACCAACGGATAAAGAGCAAAAGCTCCGGAAAGTGAAATTTGTCCCTTTAATTCTTTCTTTTGAGCCTGTACCTGTTTTGGGAATCCCAGAAAGAGGATGAAAATCAGGGTTAATATCAGATTTTTTTTCATGTGTTTTAATATTATTTACTATTAAAAGCTAAGAAGCAATTGAGCTACAAAATAGTCGCTGTTGGCTATTGATGAGTTTGAATTATCTTTATGTGTATAATTTACCTGTAGTCTTGTTTTCGGAGTTACCCAATAATTCAGACCAACAACATAATTTGTTATGGCAGTACTGGCTGTTGTTTTATCATTCTGGTAAAAATCATATTTAAGAACCGGTTGGATCTTAGCCGTTAGATAGTATCCTGCCGTAATATAATAACCCAAGGCATCTTTTAAATTTGCCTGTGTTGTGCCAATTTCTCCGGCAACATATTCTGCACGAACCAATAATTTACCGTCATCGTATCTTGCACCAAAACTTGTACGATTCCTGTCATATTTTGCAGTTTCTAACCCATATTGTCCTTTATAATAAGATGCATCAAAAGTGACTGATTTCAAAGGGTTAATGAGTAAGATTCCATAAACATCCTTTGTCTTATTATTATCAGTTGTATTAATGTTATTGCCGTTTAAAAGTGCAAGTTTATATTCAATAAGGCTATATCCTGCTTTTTGAAAGAAGCTCCCGTTTAATGACAACCCGATATCACGTCCATTATTGTTGTAATCCTGAATTAATTTTGAAATAACCTGGGAATTGTCAGCTGTTTCCAGACTGGCAGGTGAATACGGATTTTCCAGGGTATAAGCAGTTTTAAACTGACCGGCTTGCAAGCTGATGAATTTAAAAGGTTTCCATTCTACATACGCATCGATTATTTTAGGGCTTGTTGCAAAATCAATTTGCAAACGATAAGTCAAATCATTTGTTGCATTGCCTTTAAAATCCAAATAGGCACGACGTATATCAAAACCGTTTTTCCCAGCATTATAGTTAGCTGCTTCGGTTGAATACTGGTATCTTAAATTGAGTAATCCACTGATTTTCGGAAGAAAGCTAATAGCATTTTCAACTGATTTTAAACGATCGTCAACCGTAGGAGTTGTTGACTGAATGCTGTCCTGAGCAGAAATAACTTGCGAAAAGCTAATAAAGAAGATAGAAATATAGAAAGTTTTTTTTAAATTCATAATTTGATTTTATTATTTCTACTTTACAAGAATAAAAATTAAATACAATAGTTCACAATAGATTAACTTACCAGGCTTAAATTCTTAAAAATACCGTCAGGTATTTATCTATTGTGTTCTTTTTTATTTTGTTTTTGTGTCGTATTGTGACTATTGTGGTTCAAAGATTTTCTTGTTTTTTATATTAGTAAAGTAGAATTATAGAATGATTTAAATTGATCGTTATTTGTTATTGATAATCGTTTGTTTTTGATTTGTAAAATTTCAACAACATCGACACATTCGAATCTTTGTACTATTCATTAAATAACTTTCAATAAATTCCCTGGTTGAATAATTCCCCTGTGGAGAATACCGGTCATGTTTAATTTTCTTCATATAGTAATTTTTATTTCAGTTCATTTAAAACCAATTTTTCAGTATTAAATTTTTATACTAAATCAGTATGTTTTTATTTGACTAAAAATTTATAATGCAAAATTAGAGCAATCGTTTAAGTTCTACCATACCCATGAGGTGGTATTTATATACCCGATATAGGGTACATGATGGAATGATCTGGTTAATAATGAATATATATTCAAAATTATGTCATAAAAAAGTCTATCCTTTAAAGGGTAGACTTTAAAAAAGATCATTGTTTGCCTGTTCATCATTCATCTTTCGAAGAATAAAATTAATTCACTTGCTTTTTTTTGAATTTGGTCAATTTGCCTTTCCATATTTATTATTCAAAGTAGAAGGATATTGATCAACTTTTCAATTAAATTGTTTGAATATTAATCAGATTATTAGTGTGCTCATATCCAATCAGGTCGTTTTATCTTCTACTTTTTTGCAGCTAAGAAATTGGAACAATTAAATGTCTCATTTTAAATTCAAAAGAATAAGTCAATCTATTCTTTTTAGTACTTAGATTAGGTTCATGATAGTTATTTAATCACTGCCAGGGCTTGTTCAATATCCGCTTTGATATCAACTATATTTTCGATACCTACAGAAATACGTATTAATCCGGGTTCAACACCTGAGGCTTTTTGGTCTTCCGGTGAAAGTTGTTCATGTGTGGTAGCCGATGGATGAATAATCAGGGATTTGGCATCACCTACATTTGCCAGGTGGCTCAGTAATTTCACACTGTCAATCAGCGTGTCGGCATTTTTAGGATCTCCTTTTACTTTAAAAGTAAGAACAGCACCGGGTCCTTTTGGGAAGTATTTTTTAGCTAAATTATAATACTTGCTACTCTTCAGTCCCGGATAGTTCACATATTCCACTTCAGGCTGTTTTTCGAGCCATTCGGCCAATGCCTGTGTATTTTGCACGTGTCGTTCCAACCTGAGCGAAAGCGTTTCGAGACCCTGGACCAGAAGAAATGAATTGAACGGACTGATGGTATTTCCCCAGTCGCGTAGACCTTCGACACGGGCACGGATATTAAAAGCAATATTTCCAAATGGCCCGTTTGTTCCAAACACATCCCAGAACACTAATCCGTGATAACTGTCGGAAGGTTCTGTAAATGACGGGAACTTTCCATTGCCCCAGTTAAAATTTCCTCCATCCACAATCACACCGCCGATAGATGTCCCATGACCACCAATCCATTTAGTAGCCGATTCCACTACAACAGAAGCTCCATGTTCGAGAGGACGGAACAAAAAGCCGCCTGCCCCGAATGTATTATCAACTATTACCGGAATATCGTGTTTTTTTGCAACAACTGCTATTGCATCAAAATCAGGCACATTCAGTTCCGGATTACCGATTGTTTCCAGATAAATGGCTTTTGTATTTCCATCAATCAATGCTTCGAAATCTTCCGGTTTATCATCTTTTGTAAAACGCACTTCTACACCCAGGCGTTTGAATTGATTTTTAAACTGATTGTAGGTTCCTCCATATAAATGGGATGTGGATACAAAATTGTCGCCGGCCTGAATGATATTGTTCAGTGCGATAAACTGTGCCGATTGACCGGATGAGGTAGCTAAACCGCTTACGCCACCTTCCAACGCAGCAACGCGCTTTTCAAACACGTCTGTCGTAGGGTTTTGTAAGCGGGTATAGATATTCCCAAATTTTCGTAAACCAAAGAGGTCAGCACCATCTTTTGCGTCATCAAAGACATACGATGAAGTTTGATAAATAGGGATTGCGCGTGCATGTGTGGTTCCATCCACTACTTGTCCTGCATGTACCTGCAGGGTTTCAAATTTTAATTCATTTGTTGCCATAATTTCCTGATGATTTAATGATGTATTACTTTGTTCTTTTGATTTGATATTCAATACTTTTGCCAATGCTTTTTGAAATGCGATAGAAAAACCAGCCATAATGTTATTTTTTTTAGGGGCAAGAGAAAAAATAAAGGGTTAGTATCTATTTCCCTTTAAATTCGGGCTCTTGCGTTGTTAATATTATATGAATTAAATGAATCATTTTCAAAATTTATTTTGAGTTGTTGCGATTCACATCGAAACAACCCAAAAATATAATCCTAATTTGTACTAACTAAACAACGACTCACTAAATAGTGAAAGAAAAAAACTTAGAATCTAATTTCTGTTTATAACTATTTTTACTACAAAAGGACTCCAACTTTATTTGACTCATGATCTGAGTTCAATATCCCTATCAGATTTTCCAATAAAAAAAAAACAGCTGACCGAATATTCGACCAACTGTTTTATTATTTATTTTGATAAATACAAAAGATTGGTTCAACATCGGAATGACATGAAGCAACACATATTCATATTTATTTTTACTGATTTCATTTAAATTTTCTTTAGTTGAATTTACTCTTAAGCTTAGGCTAAAATTGATATGATATTCAATTCTTTTTATGTTACAAAATTAGATAAACCGGACAATACCCGAAATACCATTAACAGGGCATATTTGTACCTCATTTATGGTATATTTTTTAAAATTTTAATTTACATGTGGGCTATTCTGCTAAATGATTCATTTAAGTTGTTCTTTTTCGCGTTTATTGTGTAGAATGAGGAAAGGTTTGAAAGGCTTGATGTTTGAAAAGTTTGATGTTTGAAAGGTTCGGGGTTCCGCAGTCTTTTATCTTTTGTCTTGGTTCTTGGTTCTTGGTTCCTTTTTGCAGTCAGGTGTGCTATTTGGGTCTCGCGATTTCTATATCGCGAAAAAAAAATCATCTTCTATAACTTTTCAAATGGAGTATGCGACATTCCGATTTATCGGAACTTTTCAAACCCCAAACTTCAAAAGCTCTTCAAACTCTTCCCGCACCCTGCCCTTTTCACCATTAGTTTTTAGTGATGAAAATATAATGAT
>Ga0302191_10000446_pt1 | contig 26500 bp, 32 predicted proteins | sample II_Bog_E3_1_FD_198775 | JGI IMG/M metagenome (GOLD analysis project Ga0302191, IMG submission 198775) | Peat permafrost microbial communities from Stordalen Mire near Abisko, Sweden - II_Bog_E3_1 | ecosystem: Environmental > Terrestrial > Soil > Wetlands > Peat | place: Sweden: Abisko...
TTATAGTTTTAAAAGTGAGATAACTATATTTAAATATGGAAGTCATCACTGACACAAAAGTCAACATTTCCATCAACTTAAATGATTCATATTGGAACAGAAAGATATCATTTTTTGGCATTTCTTTTCAGCCACTTTTCCTTTTCTTCGAGGTAGCCGACCAATTTGTAATTGGGATCTCCAGCTGACTCCTTGGTGGCGGCAGATTTATTCATCTTGGTATTGTCCAGATCATCTTCAAGACCGTTAATATGAGAGCACAGCTACAAGTACTGGCTATATTTAAAATGCTTAAAGCTGTCCTGCCTGATTTCGTACTCGATTTCCAGAGCTCGGGGAAAGACGTAGAAATGGGTTTCGTCCTTGAGCATGGATGTATAAATGCTCTTGATTTTCTTGTCTTTGATAGCCCTGGTAATATCGGAATTGGCCTCTTTGTAGGTGAAGTTTACAAGATCTTCATCCACCAATACTCCCTCGGGATGAGTTTAAATCAGACTGACTAAGCTTTTATAATCATGAACTCCTTCGTATTTGTTGGTTCTTTTGATTTTGAAGCATAGTTTTTCGGACTCTTTTTCGCTGGGTTCACTCAGAAAGGAGTAAATATCACTTGTTTTCAAGCAGTCCTGAATATAGTTGCGCAGGATCGCCAGATCAACTGCATTATTGATGATAATAAGTTTGTTGTCCTATGCAAATTTGCGGATGTTATAATTTTTGAGCAGATTTTTCCAGTCGAAAGGCTTGCCGAATGATTTTTTAAACTCTTCTTCGATTGCTGCCTTGATGGTGGATATCATCTTGGGGTCGTCCTTTATCGATATGGCAGACATTGATGGACTCGAACTATTGTAATTATAAATAATAAGAGCTATGACTCTAATTATATGCTAATTTCAATAAACTTAATCGAACAATTTTTATATTTGAAAGGCATTCCTAAATGCTTGCTAAAGAGATTTTATTCCTTTTCCCCTCTGAGGAGCTGCCTTCGGTTTGAAATTCAATCGAACAAATATTATTGTCATTGATCGGCATCATAAAATGATGATGAATTGAATTTTTAAATATTTGAGTTTATGCCGACTTATACCAATCAAGGAAACATACTTGACCATACTCCCTTCAGATCAAAGCAAATTGAATAGAATCTATAAAAATTTATCAATAAATGATCAGCATCTTGAGTCTACTGTTGCAGCAGGTATTTGCAAAATAAGCAATCAAAGTTATCAACTGATCATTGTGAGATGGAAATATAACTTTTTGGTTTAATTATTTGGATAATTAGGCGGTCTTTCTACTGAAGTGTGTACTCCTTGATTAATCATACTGATTTCATAGAATAGAACATCTGCAAACAAAATTAAGGATTCTATAATATTCTAACTATAAATCAAGCCTAATTCGCATAAAAACCTGCTGTTATTGTCAGTCGTCTGTTCTTGCATTTACCAGATTTGCTTTTAAATATTTGCTTTATTTTCGCTGCTGTCTATTATATATTAGTTATATCATCTGAGATGCAGAGTATGCCACTTGGTCCACGGAAATATATCATTAATAATTGTTGTAATCAATATAACCCATTTTACTACCGCAAAAGCAAAGAAAAAATGATACAATCGCAGAAAACACACAGGGATAGACTTAATTTTAAAACAACCAAAGAAAATCATGGAATTTAGAAATTCATTCGATAAGAGGGGGCAGCGACCATTGAAGCAGACAAATACAGTTTTTATACCATCCCCAATGAAATTTAAAGTTTTGAGGAAGATTTAGGGGCAGCAGTAGATCTATGTCTTCAACCCAAGATGAACTCAACTGAGGGAGAAACTCTTTTCTTCTGAGTGTCAGAGGTCGATTCTATTCCCTTTTCTGAACATATGATCCTGTGCGATGCATCTAATATAAATATTATCTGTTTAGATTTCCATCACTAATGGAATTTATTATTTTAAAAGATCAATACTCTAATTTTATGATTAAAGCTTATAAATGAACAAGGGATCCTAAGCGATCATAAGTTGGGTATTAGTCAAGGGATGCATTGTCTTTATGAAGCATAATTGATCTAAGGAGATGGAGAGTGTTATTAGGTTCCTATTATATTGTCGAATTCTATTCTTGATAAGCCTATTGTGGCAAAGTCTCCTGCTGACTCTATTATTAAAAGGGAATGATTAATTTTAACTTGGCAGAAGTTGATATATTTGCTATTAATGTCATATCAACTCAACTTTCATCAATATTTATTTCATGTTATCCGCAAGAATGCTCAAGTCCTGCCTCGGCAATACGCTCAAGGCAGCATTTTGCACGGCTGCTAAACCCGTTTCCTCTAAGAAGGGGCAGATCTCACAGGTACATCTAATATTATGTAGGTCATTGGAGCAGTCGTTGATGTGCAGTTCGAAGGATAAATTCCACCCATCCTCAACGCTCTCGAGGTTGAAGGAGTCTAACATAGACTCGTCCTCGAAGTGGCTCAACACCTCGGAGATTCAAGAGTGCGAACAATTGCCATGGACTCTACCGAAGGTTTGGTTCGCGGACAAGATGTGGTTGATACTGGTGCTCCTATTCGTATTCCTGTAGGTCCTGAAACTCTCGGCCGAATTATGAACGTGATCGGTGATCCTATCGATGAGAGAGGCCCTATTAACACTAAACTCAGATATCCTATCCACAGGTAAGCCCCAGCCTTCGACGAACAGGGTTCAGGAGCTGAAATTTTGATTACAGGAATCAAGGTGGTTGATCTGCTAGCTCCCTATGCTAGAGGAGGAAAGATTGGTCTATTCGGTGGTGCAGGAGTGGGCAAGACAGTGGTTATTCAAGAGCTGATCAACAACGTTGCCAAAGCACATGGTGGCTACTCAGTGTTTGCAGGTGTCGGTGAGCGCACTAGGGAGGGCAACGATCTCTACCACGAGATGATCGAGTCAGGTGTGATTAAAATCAATGCTCCAGGATCGAGATGTGCTCTCATTTACGGACAAATGAACGAACCTCCAGGTGCTAGAGCTAGAGTTGGACTGACTGGACTCACAGTGGCTGAATATTTCAGAGACGAGGAAGGTAAGGATGTGCTGCTCTTCATCGATAACATCTTCAGATTTACTCAGGCATGCTCAGAGGTGTCTGCTTTACTTGGACGTATTCCTTCAGCTGTCGGTTATCAACCAACTCTTGCCACCGATTTGGGTGCTCTCCAGGAAAGAATTACCACCACCAAAAAAGGATCAATTACCTCAGTGCAAGCCATCTACGTGCCAGCCGACGATTTGACTGATCCTGCCCCCGCTACCACCTTCGCTTTCTTGGATGCTACTACTGTGTTGTCTCGAGCTTTAACTGAATTGGGAATTTACCCCGCTGTCGATCCACTTGACTCTACCTCCCGTATGTTGGACCCTACCATTGTTGGTTAAAAGCACTACACAGTAGCCAGAGGAGTGCAAAAATTGCTCCAGGACTACAAATCTCTGCAGGACATCATTGCCATCTTGGGTATGGACGAACTCTCGGAAGACGATAAGTTAACTGTTGCTCGTGCTCGAAAAATACAAAAATTCCTCTCTCAGCCTTTCTTCATGAGTGAAGTATTCACAGGACGAAAGGGAAAGTTCGTGGAGCTGAAGGATACGATCGAAGCATTCGGCGCTCTATTGGAAGGAAAGGGAGACGACTATCCCGAGGCTGCTTTCTATATGCAGGGTACTCTCGAATAGGCATTCTAATAAGGAAAGAAATTGGCAATGCAGGCAATCAAGAAGTGATCCATAGACATAATTTAACTTATCAGCCAATAAATATGACTTAAACATTAAATAATTGTTTTTCTGGTTATCAAATTAGACTATATTTAGCCAGTGTAATAATTTCATGCCCCGCTTCAATCTTCTCTTGGTGATGCTGCTGTTCTTGCTTCCTCTCTTGATACAAGCCGATTCAAATACCTGCCATTCAGCTGTTTAATACCTAAAACCGCTTCTTTCGAACCACTCTGACTTGTAAGATATCAGGCATATTATCCGCAGTTAGAATGACATCCAAACTGAATTCTGCAGGATTGTGATAAATATTTTCCTTTCCAAAACCAACCTAAGCTTATCTTCCCCATCAATAATGGGCCAGCTGCTCGATGAACTCGAGCATGAGCAGGAAATGACTACCAAGTCAATGTACAAAAAGATTCACGAATCGCTTAAAATCAACGCGGAGGACTTGAAATATTTGGGAGAATAGATAGGCTTGATCTAAAACTACGACAACTACAAGATATTGACCTTTGCATGATTAATGCTCTTTATGCTTCACACCCTAATTTCGAATCATTAACTGTCTCAGTGTCAATAGCCACATTGAATGCGCTCGGCCATCAATGGACTCTTGATCAAAAATAATGGCTTTCGTTGAGCGGATGCTTTTTTAGCAATAGTGGTCTTTTAATCGAGTATGATATTGTTATTATAATTTATTCAACAAGGCATGATCAAGGATAAAAAGAAGAAGAAGTTGGTGGAAAAAGAGATGCCGGCAGAAGAGAGCGTGGTTTAGTAGCAGTTTACCATCAAACCCAGCGATGAGGGGCCCACTATCAAGTCAAAGGATTGGCCAGTACTCCTCAGAAACTATCATAAAATGAATGTTCTCTCATCCCACTATACGCCTATCCCCGCTGGCTCCACTCCTCTCAAAAGACCACTCAAGGAGTACCTTAAATACGGTGTCATCAATCTTGATAAACCATCTAATCCCAGCTCACACGAAGTTGTCTCCTGGGTCAAGAAGATACTTAAAGTCGAAAAGACAGGCCACTCCGGAACTCTTGATCCCAAGGTTACTGGCTGCCTCATTGTTTGTCTCGAGAGAGCAACTCGTCTGGCGAAGTCCCAACAATGTGCAGGAAAAGAATACGTGGGCATTGTGCGTCTTCATGGTGATATCTCCAACGAACTCAAGCTAAAGGGTGTTTTAAATACTCTGACTGGAAGTCTTTTCCAAAAGCCTCCAGAGATTTCAGCAGTAAAGCGTGAATTGAGAATTAGAACTATTTATGAATCAGAACTACTCGCCTTTGATTCAGAGAAAAGACTTGGAGTCTTCAGGGTCTCCTGTGAGGCCGGCACCTACGTGAGAACGCTTTGCGTGCACATTGGACTGCTACTCGGTGTGGGAGGACACATGGAAGAACTGAGACGTACTCGCAGTGGATGCATGAGTGAAAATGACCACATGGTAACAATGCATGATGTACTCGATGCTCAATGGAGATACGAAAACTTTAAAGATGAGAGCTATCTAAGGAGAGTGGTTCTGCCTTTGGAAGTACTGCTTCTAAAATTACCCAGAGTTGTCATCAAGGATTCCTCCATCAACGCTATTTGTTATGGAGCTAAACTCATGATTCCAGGAGTGCTGAGATACGACGATAACATTAACGTGGGGACTGAAATTGTTATTATGTCGACTAAGGGCGAAGCCATTGCAGTAGCTATTGCTCAAATGAGCACAGCTTAAATTGGATCCTGCGATCACGGTGTTGTTTCAAAGACAAAGAGAGTCATCATGGACCGTGAGACTTATCCTAGGAAGTGGAAAGAGGGTCCACGTGCCAAGAGAAAACAGGAGTTGATAAAAACAGGTCAGCTTGAAAAGAACGGCAAGCCTAACACCGAAACACCTCAGGATTGGTTGGTGTACTACAACAACGAGAAGGATAACAACTTAGTGGCTAAGTGATAGGCACCCAGATATAACTAATTATCATTAATATTACCTATTAGATCAGCTGTCATTTTTACACTCATTGTCATTGGCATTATAGACAAGTTTATCTTCTTATTTGAACATTTGCTCGAGATATAAGCGGAATGCAAATACATAATAGCTTCCTTTTCCGTATAAATCTTATAAAGTAGCATAGATAGCATATTATATGATAATCACTTTACTAATTCGAGAGACATTAGTTTGTACTCCAAGTCTTTTAGGTTGCAGTAGTTCAAAGGAGCCGGTTTACACTCATTTATTGTTTACAGCTTAGAAGCCCGCGTGAAATACTAAGGATCGTGGAAATTGTCCAATAGGAATCCGTTGAGCTGGAAGTAACTCATTGTGAAATCAAGTCTCTGGGCTTCAATTTGTGTTTTACCTGGCAACTATCCTTATAATCCACTATTTTTTTCACTCGCAAGTGACTGCCATATATTCTTGCATTATTCAACAGCGTAAGCCACTCCTTCCATGGCCAGCCGTTAGCTTCTCTGGAAGTTGATATCCACGAAATTGGTAAGCTTTTTATCTTTGCTGACAAATGGCACCCATTCTTTAATTTGTCTTAGATGAGTCTCATACCTCTTTTTATACTATTCGATGGAGTTAATATACTTCTGGCACTACGAACGATTATTAATAAATTCACTCCACCCCTCAATAGAAAACACATTCTCTCCAGCCAAACTCACTTCGAGGGCATGCAACTGACTCAGCATCTGTTTGACGACAATAAATCTTAGACCGAGGGTGTATCTCCCCGATTCGCTGACTTCAGGAAACATCTCACTGTATCTGCACAGGAAATGCATCCAGTGGATTTGATTGGCAAGCTGTTTTTATAGAGTGCAAGAACTGGCTGCATTGGGCTGGCGATGATGCAGAATCTTAGGCTTTGACCCGTAGCTCTAAATCATTTGCAGACTTCCTGATTCGGTGTTCTAGTTGGTACTAGTTATCTTTCGAAGTAGCACTGGATTGGCGTCTGTTATAATTCTGCTATAAAACGGATGAGCAGCAATCTCTCTCAGCGTAATTCTCTTTCTCTCGTCGGTAGTCAGACACTTCCTAACAAAGTCCTTCAAGTCATCAGCTAAATTTTTTAGCATTGATATGCTATTTTTATTAATTTCCTCGATAAGCTGCTTTTCGTTGGTACAGGTCCATGGTGCCTTTCCATGCAGGATTTCGTATATGATGACTCCAATCGACCATATGTCGTTCTTGACTGTGTAGACATTACCTTGCAGGGCTTAGGGACTCATATAAAGGGGCGAACCCACGTTTACGGTTTACTTTGGATTGGAAGTGGCTCGTTTTGCAAACCCAAAATCAGCAATTCGAATGCTCTTGTCTTTTAGGAGGATGTTGGCTGGTTTGAGATCACGATGCAAGAAGCCTCCCTCCGCAATAGCCATGAATCCCATGAGTATTTCCCTTATGAGGGGTAATGCTTCATCCTCTGCCAGTTTTTCTCTCTTTTTCAGCAAATTTTAAAGATCTCCCTCGTTGCAGAACTCAGTGATGATGTAGCAGTTATTGGCGGTACTGAAGATATCATGGCATTTCATGATATTTGGGTGATTCAGTTTCTTAAGGGCTTCTATTTCACCGTCCAGCATCTTTTTTTCTGGCTTGCCTTGGATGGCTCGGATGTCGATGACCTTCACTGCTACTTTCTCTTTGGTTTTGTCATTAGTGCCGCGGTAGACGACTGAGCTGAAACCTCGTCCTATGATGTCCTTGAGTCCGTAGGAGTAGTCCTCAATCTTCTTGCGTAGATCGTTGCTGGCGTATAGTGGGTGATTCATTCAAATTTGTGGAATTATATTATGCAATAACTGTCTCATGCATTAAAATTTAATATTCAAGTTACCACAAATGGCACAAATTATTACAGTTCAAATGGTTAAATTTATGTGTTATATTTACAAAGATAAAATAATCATGACCTCGCTTCAGTCTGCACCGAAAGGACCACACTTTACTTTTAGAAGCTGCTCCAATGCTCCTCTTTTTAGGATTTGATGATCTTTCGCATTTTAGTGATGAGACCAGAGTAATCCATATCGAGTGATAACACCATTCCATCGAAGAACAGTACCACACAAATACAGAACAGCACTATGAAATATGTCTGCCCCGAAGTGTAAAACATCCAAGTTGTATCAAGCACATAGGGCGAAAAGTAATAGTTCGATATCCACATGTAAGCCACGTACAGACCCAAAGATAGCACCACTATAATAAAAAGAAAAAGGAAAGACCAGAATTTAGTGTGAGTTGACAGTTTGAAAGTCACCACCATCATCACAGATGTGAATCTAAATCAAGAGATAAGTACATTGTTAGACTGGCAATCCATACGTCGGTACTGTAGCCTGAAGAACTGAGAGAGGCAGAGCTGAAGATGTAAATACTAAAGAAAGTGATGATGCAGGCCTATACTACACCTTATAATATCCAGAAAAAGAAGTTGCGATAGTTGAATATGGTATTCTCCTGACCCACAAAGTATATTTTTGGGAAGAGCCGATAGAGATACTTATTAATCTCATGGTTTTTGGGAATATATTGCTTATATGCTGTCTCTAATTGATGTGCTGGAATCCTTTCTAGGGTGGAGTCGCCATTACCCTTAAATCCTTTTTCAGTTGGCTTTGTTTCTTGTATATAGTAAACGTCCTGCTCAAGTATAGCTCTAGCAACAAGAGGCAGTGAAGTAAACACGAGATTGTACATGGCAATGTAATAATCATCGAAGACGGTCTGCCCCGAAAACCCGCAGTAGAAGGCGAAAATGAACTGAGGAATCGTAAAGATCATGTTCTTATAGAAGAAGTAGAGGATCATCTCAGAAATACGCATGTAGTTCCATCGGCCATGTACCAGCAACAACCGCCATAGCATACGAAACTACGGCAAAGCATAATCACTTGCCTGCACTGCACCCATGCCCTATTCGCCGAATAGACCAATTCCAATGTGGGCTGTTTTTATCATTGGCACGTCATTCGCTCCATCGCCTATTGATAAAGTAATTTTGTTTAACCTTTTACGAACTGCAGAAACAACATCTGCCTTTTGACTGGGTAATAGTCTGCAGCATACTACTGACTCGCAGTGTTCAGTAACTTTAATAAACTCCGCTGCTGCCTCTTCGTTATCGATGATAGGTGTGATATGACTGCCTTCGATCATAAAGCAAATCTTTTTATTGTCTTCCAGTAGCGAATCAGCTCTTCTCTTCATATTTTTGAGATAGAGCAAGATGGAATTAGAATCATGCTTATCCCAATTGTATTTCAGTACTCTGAAATGAGGCTGGATTAGGTTACAACTCTTGGCAATATTTTACGCTGTCTCCATCTTATCGCCTGTTAGCATCCATATTTTTATGTCTAAGTTAAAGGGTAGATACTTGCTCGGATGAGGTCTCTGATAGTTTCAGGGACTTCATCTTGCAGTCTGTCTAAGACAGCTGTCGCTCCCAAAAGATAGATATTTTGTTAAAGATTAAAAACCAAATTATTAAATCCTTCATCCCTGCCGACTAGTGGTAATTATTGAACTTTGTTTTTAAATTCGCTATACTCCTTGTCGGAAATTAAACGCATACCGATCAGAAGAGTACGCAGTCCTATCCGTGAAAACATTTCAAGCTCATCCTTGAGGATGAGAGTCTGGTCATTTGCAAGCTTACTGTTAATGACATTGTCTGCCCCTTTAATGTATAGCTTGATGTATCCTCCATCTCTCACCACGACAGACATCCTCTTACGATCCGAATTAAAGGGAAATGTTTACAGCAGCTAGAATTGCTTAAACTAGCCATTAATGGAAATCTGAGTGCTATCTTGGGTTGATTTTAAAAACTAGTATCCCATGGCCCGAGCTGCCTCGACAAGAGTGATTTCATCGGGAGAAGGTCCTTGAAACTTGCTATGCCCATCTTTATCCTTCTGCACGACCACTTCGTGGGCAATGGTGAGAGCTATGAGGTATTAATGTGCCAGCTCTTTCATGTTTTGAAACTTTATCATTTGTTATTTCTCACCATCCTTCACACTTATCGGTTTGTAATCTTTTTCATTGTTCGGTTTACCATTGACTCTCATCATACTCTCGAGATCTCTATCGTGGAAGCCTTTTTATGCCTGTGGTGGGAGATTAGGATCATTTCTAATTAGTCCCTTATCTCCATAAATCTGTTATCCGATAACAGCAATTTTGAATTCCATCCGGTTGGTGGTGAGAGTTCCAGTTTTATCAGTGAAAATATACTAAATTTGTCCCAGTTCCTCGTTGAGGGATGCAGATCTTACCATAGCTCCCTTGTCTCTAAGTGCGCTGTGCATGAACTTGTCCCTATCGATAAAATAGGACTGCGACATTTTTACGATTTAAAGTGACACAATCAGCGAAATGGGTATCATGGTGTTAATGAGCACAAAATAGGTGCAAAACATTAGAGCAGCATCACCAGCAGTGGTATAGGTGGACCAATCGATGTAGTAATCTGTGCCTTTGTACTTATAAATGATGACTGCGTCTAGAATGGCCACAATGATGCAGAGAACAACCTGCGTCAATAGGATGAACACCAAAATCAAGTTGACTTTAATTTCAACCTGCGACATCTTTGATGATTCCGATTCAGAGTTTTTCATTATTTTAGTATTACGGCCAGTGTAAATGCAAAGACCGTAAATCCATTAGGTGTTCTTGAGGCGAGTCCCGCGATACAGCAGCTGCTTATCACGGCTAAAATTGATCTTTTGAGACTGGCCAAATACAACTGCCGATTCGAAATTGTGCAATTATTTATCGGGAATTATTCCCTCCCATCGACCAGTAAATCCAGAGATCATCTCATTCGTATTGTAGGCTTGAGTGGCTGGATAGGCATTTCTTGGTTTCAGGTTTTTTTAACCGTCCAGACTAGCGGTTTCAATAAAAGCACTGCCCTCTGCTGAGGAAGCTAGTAAAATTAGGTCAACAGGAAAGAGCTCTTCCTCTAGGACTTTGCAAATATCGCCGATAATCACTCCGCTCCACTCGATTTATTATTATATACCACCGCGGATCACGATGCATTTACATTCATGGTTGAGGGTACGGTCAGAACTGTATCGTCGATAATCTTCGTAGCCTAGGTTATAGCTAATATACCTTCACGGAGCATAGAGATTCCCAGGACAACAATGAGCGGACCCCACGCTGTGAGTGGTCCTAGAGGACTGATGGCAGGTATGGTTTGAAGTATGCCGATTATAAGAAAGTATATGTTTGCGATTCTATAAAACTGCAGAATAAGTGATTCTAGGTATTGGATGGAATACTTGGTACAAAATCATACCACGTATATTTGGAAGTTTTGACGAAGTTGCTCTCGAACAACAGCTGGTTATGTTTTAAATTAGCATCAGTGCCGAAGTCGAAGTTGTAGGGGACGGGGTAGAGAGGGTCATTGATGCAGCAGACTACCTTCCTCAGCTTATTGAGACACTACATTTATATATTTATCAATCATATTAAAGTTTTAATTTCTCAGTAATCAACATTACCGTTTATATATGTTCTTAGGGATAATTTATATCAACGGTTGTGGATTTAATTGATAATAACTCATATTTTTATGAGGGGAGTTGGAGTTAAATGAGGCGACTGAGCAAATTGCAAAAGTATGATAGTGATAATTTCGATCAATAATTTTCCATAATTTTTGCTTTTATTCGGTGAATAGAAGAGAATAAATGGGTTTCGGCCAGATAAGTGGTCGAATACTCATTTATCCAAGGCGATTATGATGCTGCTGGGCTTTGCTTTGTCCACCTCCTTTCCCGTGATCTTCAATGGAATACTTATACTTTAGACTTTATCAAGGTTTGAAGATAAATTCAATGCCCCACAATCAATCTGATAGCAGTTAGAATGTAGAAACGTCAAGTCTTATTCATCAATCAAACCATCCAAATGATGAAGATTAAAGATAACTGTCACATCTTCATAGCTATCAAGGTCTCTTAAAAGGAATCAAATCCTTGGGAGAAGAAAACAATTCTTCGGGCCTGCCTCCAATAACTCCCCTCCATGCCCAATATCAATCAAAGCCTTCTCAATACTGATCTTATAAGTAAATCACTTTGAATGAGCTATAAATTCGAAAATATTTTTAAACTACACCACTTTGCTTAGATAATGAATCTCTTTTTGGTTTTTCTCTTTCCTTCTTGTCCTCTTTATGTGACTGCCATAGATTTAAATTGATTCAACACCAATTTTATTATAAGCTTTATCAAAATTTATTAAAGCTGGGGTTGAGGCTTCATTTATGGGCAAGGATAAATAAGCAGGATGTCCTGCCTACCAGTAGTGGGTAGAAGAAGGGGGAAGGAAACATTTTTATGATTGTTAAAAGTAGCTTGGATAATAAACAAGCTATGATGTGTTATCTAAGCGTTTAAAGTGTTAAATTTGACAAAAATGAAAACAAAAATTATCATTTTGCCCATAACTTCTAATTTGACTTGAATCAGACTCCATTCCTTCTCTTTCCTAAGTCCTGACGACTTTTTCCTTTGATTTAAGGGCGTGAGATAGTTATATAATCCAGCATGGCAACTATTAAATAAGAACTGAATGCCGAATGCTAAAGAATGCAGCTGTCTACCACCACCAATTATTAACAAAATTAAACTATCTAAATGTATTAGCGAGCAAAATTGTTATTTTTCGCGAAGTAAAAAAATTGCATTTTTAGAGAATCAATAAAATTAATCCGTCCACAATATTTTGGAGCCCATTTTGATGAAAGGGACAGAATCAGGGTAGCCGCAGCCCATTTTTTTAATTTTATAAGCGTAGAAGCAAGGAAAGTGATATCAATGACTTCAACCCAAAAATTTGCAAAAATCAGTGAATTTGCATATAAAGTTAAAAGGATGACAGTGCAATAGCTGAAGACAAAGCAAAGTGCACCATAAACCCCTTAGTTTAAGAATAAATCATACAGGCTATGAGGTAATTATAATAAATTGATTGCTAACGCAAGATGAGATTCAAAGAGCGAGATCAAGCTTCCATCCGCTCCTACTCACGGATATCACTACAGGTATCTTTTAGAATACTTAGAAACGAAAGAGGTTGGTTGAGTTAGTTCTTTAGAAGGGTTTATTGCTGTCCAAAGTGGTCAAAAAGTTGAAACTCAAATTAACCACTGCCCGGCTCATTATCCAAAGATACAAGACGACTGGATAGTTCCCAATGCGTTCCTTTAGGAAAGGCTGTGCGAAAACAAAAAAGTCAGAGACAGCGGTCTAAATCTAAGAGCAGGAGTCAGCTGAATAAAAATAATAAGTTGTTAATATGGCAGATTAGGAAATCCCTGAAATCCTCCAAATCGAGAAAAAATAAGAAAATATCTCCAATTATTATGAACACCCTTTCAGCAGTTATTACTGCTGGCCATTATACGTTTACTATCAATGGCATAGCTGATCATGGCCCTATTAATTATTCTATCCTTAGTTTAAATGAAGCAGTGTAGATTATTTAGTTTCCCTTAATATTTCAAATTATCACTCATTCATCATTTCAACTAAAAGCGGCAGGGGTTTGGAGAGAGGCTAGTCGCATTGTTGGAGGGTATTCATGAGCGCTTTATGATGGAATTTCCCCGAAGACTGAGTTTAGGATAGTTAAGATGATTGATCAATAAGATGTCCGTCACAAAAAACTACTCTTCTGGTTAAATTTATGATTTTCAGTTAATTTTAATGGGTTGAGGAATCAACAAATCATCTGTTCATGCCCTCTGGAGCCATTCCCCAAAATTTAAACAATTTTCATGAATAAAATATTCTAGAACAAATAATGACATACATTGACGTCATGACTATAGTTCTTAATTCTTAAATATTTGAGCTATCCAGCAGCCCATTAGCCATAACCAAAGAGGTTTTTTGGTTGAAGCATCATCAAAAATTGTATTAAAATGGTTTTTAGAATAAATTGAAAGCTTTTCATTTATTAGCAAAGCCAATAATATTAATAAGGAATATTATATATTTTTAACTCAATTGCCAGCAATTGTTTTGCAAAAATTAATAAAAATTAAAAATAAATGACAACAATGTCGCATTTATCACTCTCAACCATTCGCATGAAGATCGCTACATTTGGCGGCTTTAATTGGATGCGCATTCCATATTCACTGCCACGAGCAAACAGCAACTCCTTAGTTTTACATTTAGGCCCAAAGACGACTAAATTATAGCCAGTAGCAACAATTTGGATTATCATATTTAATAGGAAAACACGTTCTTCATTTTCAGTATATTTTGCAAAATATCACTTATAATATAAATGACAATAGATTATCATTTATAGTTCAGCAAATAACCTAAAAAAGGGTACGACAACAATATAGGTTCATGGTAGGCCTCCTCGATTTTGGTTTGAAACTCCATCTTGATGACAGGCTTGGACTCTTATCTTTTAATTGATGGTTCTACTGTTTATTATTGCTTATGCTGGATCTGGTCGATCCAATGGTGCTTGCTGCCTTTCCTCGCGTTATTGGGGGTATTTCTCAGTTTTTTATTGAAGAAAGTGCCAGTTTATTGGAACTTTTTAATTATTAGCCGAACAGTTGATGGATTTATATGCATTTTTCTTCCTGCCAAGGAAAAGCTTTTTCCCTATTCGATGACTAGCTTCATCAAAGCCAGTCTCTTCTGTCTCAGGGCAGAAATACCTTAACTGAAATCTGCATATAGTGGCGTTTGTTGAGGGCATAGCTGTCGCAGCTTGGCATTATCTCTGTTATTATTATTATACTAAATGGATCATATCAATAGACAGTCGTAAAATAAAATAAACTAATGATTACAACATGAACAGAGGTGATTCAATTGACTGTCAATTTGAACTTATCGATCTATAAAATATCATTAAAAATTGATAATTTTAAATAAATAGGGAAGAGGTCAAGGACATATCATATAAGGCCCAATCGTGTAAAGAAAACAGATTTGGTGTTGATAATAGTGGGCGAAATGATTGATGGGCAAACCGTATTTATTGTTGATGCATGTTATAGAATGTAAAAGTTATGAAAATGAATGGATGAAAATGGTCAAAAATGATAATATTGATTCTACTCGTGGATAGTGCTGCCACTATGCGATTTGGTGGTAAATGAACTGATTTAAAGTATGTTATTAAAATTCATATTATAATGGTGGTCTCATTGATCAGCATATTGCAAAGTAATTGTTTAGTCAAGTATAATATTAGATCAATTTTATCGATTTTGTACTTAAAATTATCAGATACTATCAATATGGTTGTCCTTCCTGCAATAGCTTTGCTTTATTGATTGTTCATATTTTCAAAATAAATTTTGCTTAAAATTTGACAAGGGACTGCTCCATCTGGCATTTAATTAGTAATTAACAAATAATATGACTCCCTCATAAATAGAATAATAAATGCTTTAATCTAGTGATGAATAAGCTGGCTATTTGATGGTAACTGATCAATTGAGATTGCCTCTCTTGGCCTGCTCCTCTTCGATTGAGATAAACAAACTTTTGAAGTTACCTGCTCCAAATCCCTCGTGGTTCTTTCTTTGGATCACCTCGAAGAACAAAGTCGGTCTATCCTACACGGGTTTAGTGAAAATCTGTAACAGATAACCCTTCTCATCGTAGTCCAACAGTATCTTGTTCTTCTGCAACACGTCAATGTCTTAGGAGACCTGAACTGACATCGTGGGTAGATTTTTTCGGATTCGATCGTAGTAGGTATCAGGAATGCTCAAAAATTCAATGCCTCGAGCACGCATCGCTTCTACTGTTTGAATTATGTCCACTGTCTTAAGAGCAATGTGCTGGGCTCCAGCTCCATGGTAATAGTCCACGTATTACTGTATTTGTGACTTCCTTTTTCCATTGGCTGGTTCATTGATGGGCATTTTGATGTTCTCATCGAAATCAGTAACGACAATCGATCGCAGGGCAGAGTATTCTGTATGCATGATGGAGTCGTCAACCGACCAGAATCGATGAAATTTGAGAGCTTTTTCGTAGAATTGAACTGCCGGCTCCATCTATTTATCTGGCTGGTTGCCTACTATGTGATCTACCTTTTCGAAACGAATGGCTGGCAACACTTCGTTAAACTTTTCAGTTAAGTGGTGAGGTTTATACCCAGGCAAAAACGAACCTTTATAGTTCTTACGCTCCACGAAGGTGTGAGTCGTATCTCCATAAGTTTTTATGCTTGCTGTGATTACTGTTCCATCCTGATCAGTCAATTCAATCGGAGCCTGAACGGAAATACCTCCATGAGCTATCGCGTATGCGTAGATTGCCTTGGTATTTTCAACCACAAAGGCAATATCCTTGACTCCATCTCCATGTTCAATAAGATGACTATTGAAATCAGAGGAGGAATCCCGATGATAGACAGATTGGAAAATGAAAGTGGCACCTCCATTGTTGCGTACTACATGGCTGACGATCTGCCTTTATCCAGTTTCAAGTCCTTGATACGCTAAGTAGTCAAAGCCAAAGCGAGAAGTATAGTAGGAGGCTGCCTGTTTTGCGTTTCCGACCCAGAAAGTGATATGGTCTATATAGGTGAAAGTGTACCAAAGGCGAGGATTTGTCCGAAGTCAGGTTTGCTTTCTTTGTCTGCCTACATAAATAATAATGAAGGGGATTAAAATATCTAATTTAAGGTAATTTTAACAAAAATGATTATTACTTTAATTCGAGAAAGCAGTCATTCATTTATGCTATTAAAACTAAACATAACAAATCTCGAAGGAAATGAATGCAATGAGTTTCTCCCATGCAAATCCAAGATGATGTTGAAGCAAATTAGGCTTTATCAGCATAGTTAAGATAATTTATGTTTGATCCTTTCTATATAACGCATTATGGAATCTCTCTCACTCCATAGGCGTTATTCTCAAGAGCAGCCGCTTGTACGACAATAAAATATTACTAATAGTTATAACTCAATGATAATATGGCTGATATTTGATTAAATTAGCGAATTATTAGTTGATTATAGCTTTTATTACTGATTATTCCTTATACTTGGGAATGATCCAAGCTTAAAAATAATTATCATTTGCCGTACTTACAAACGACAATAAAATTGAGAAATTGGAGACCAAGCCTAAGATTTTAGTCATTCAGTCAAATCAAAGCTCAACCCAGCCAACCTATACCATTTATCGATTTTATTTAATTCCATTCTAAGTTTGATAACCAAAATATTTAAATCAAAGTGCATCCTTTCCCTAAAAGTATATCAAACCTGTCCCCGTGATAATCTTAGTGACCTCCACCTAAGTCCATCCCATTCATGGGTCCATCTTTCCTTTCTATCTACCATTTCACCGTCTTTCGCTATTTTTATTCCCTAAACTTATAATCCATAATTGAGTTATGAAATCAATCGACTACTCTAGGATGAGATTCGACAGTCTCCAAGAAAAACTACTCACTGCCTCCACCTCCACCAAACTTATACACAACGAGCAAGAGCATTCAGAGTTGAAACAGAAAAAAACGCAACTTTTACTACCCTCACTTCAACTCGAACAGTAACTCCGACACTACGAATGGAGAATTAAAACTGAGTTTCCCATCGTCAAAATACATGACTGCACTGTCCTCCGGGAAGATGAAGAGAAAACTCTAGTAGAAATCACCCATGAAAGCTACCCCTTTCGTTTAATTGATCTCAAAGACATCCCGCTGATAAAAGTACTTTACTTACTGAAGGAAGTACTGATAGGATACTAGCGACTGTTCGATAGGTTCGGTCCTTTCCTAGTTACAGCTCGCATGGTGGCCGTCAATCAGTTCGGTAAATGCAAAGCATGGGTAAATTAAAACTTTGCAGTAAATGGGGGAGTGTTCTGCCAAATGGAGGAAAAGGAGTTTCTGCAGAATGTTTTCAAGCTATTTGAAGATAGGAGCAATCGAATGAGGAATACTCTTATATTCTTTCAGGAGTTAAGCCTCTGCCCAACTTTTTGTGAAAGTCTCAACTTCCTTTAGATTTATGCAAGAGAGAATAAGATCAGTATGCCCTCGTGCTGCAAATTTACTCAGAAATAGATTATTCTTACCAACAATAATCCTTAGAGCCAGTTATAGGAAGATTTAACACTCAGTCGGGCCCCTAAATTTTTAAATGGTAATATCCGCTCCACTCTTAAAAAGCCTGAACCAATTAATAGCTTGATGCTGAACTCTTTGCATTCTGCAAATCTGTTGCATTCGACTTACTTAAAGGAATCGAACAACTCCAACTTCGGCTCGTTAAAGATGAAAACCTCCGGAGATACAACTGCTGATCTATGCACCAGCAAGACGATTAGCTATAAGAAAGGTAGAGCAACTATGGATGTATTCTTCACAGCCAGTGATATCAAGGAAATCGGGATTAAAGCCAAGACCTCTCTCAAATTCAGCACGGAAAAGGAGATAGAGTTCATCCGAAAGATGAGCACAACAAATGAGGACCACTGTCTGACACCCACCTACATTAAAAAGGACTGGAACCAGGGAGAGCATATGGTCGCTCGATCTAAGCTGGATGAGCCAACCCATTCCATAGTGCCCAAAGTTGAAGAGTCCCACTAAGAGGACCCGAACTCTTTTAATGATATGACTACTCTGTTTAGCAAAAACAACTGGGGCAAAACTCTTAATGGTCTCTTTGCCTCATAAGATGAGATGAAGAAATCGTAGCACCATGGCAAAGAACGTAGAGCCGATTCAACAACAGATTTGTAGATTCTTTCTAAATTTGGGAAGGACATCAGAGAGAGTATAATAACTGATTTCCAAGATGAAGAGGAGAATAACGATAGATAATACTGATAGTATATATTACATTACCTTTCTTAAGAGATCAAAGCGATTGAGCACATAGACAACAAAATATCAAAGGATTCGTTTGAGGAGTGGGATAACTTTTGTTTTGAGGCAAGATCATTTTAAGAATATATAGATTCTAATGGATGTAAACCTTATTTTATTTATAAAGCGATGAACTGTGCTTAGTGCCAGGAGAAAGCAAAGCAATGCTCCATCATGAAAGCAGACTACAATTTCGAACTGAAGAAACTGCAATAGGACTTATCCATCGAAAAAGTGGCTCTTGAAATACAGTTCCAGAAAGAATCAAAGAAGATCATTGACAGATACAATAAGGAGAAGAGTTAACGATAGGAGGACAATAAAAATTGGATCAGCAAGTATGATAGCGTACTGAGAGAGCATTAGACTAAGGTCAATCGACTGTTGCTGGAAAATTAGCAGAACAAACAACTGCTAGAAAAGCAAGTTAGGGAGGAGTACGCTCGAAAATATCAGGAGGAACGCGCAGGCTATTCAGTTACACTCTCTCAATTAAAGAAAAATCACGAGCAAGAGAAGATAATTTTGATGGAAAACCATCGGCGAGAGTTCGGACAACTGCAGTCGAGCAGTGAGGAGAGAGTCATAAAATTGATGGAACAGCATCAACAGTTAATCAACTAAATTTCTAATGATTATGAGGGGAAGATAGCGAACATTAGGAAGGATAATGCCGAAACTGCCTCACTGTATGAGAAGTTGAAAATTGACAGCCAGCAAAATCAGAATTCCCTCTATAAGGAGCTATATCAGCGAAAACAGGATATTGAAGAAATGAGGGATAGGATCGAAGGCCTGCAAACTGCATTAAAAAAGACAGAGAGTGATCTCAAAAGAAAAGAGGAAGAGTTAGAAGCAGTAATTAGAAAGAATGAGGTGAAGGTGCAAGCCTTAACCAGAAGGTTTGAAGAGGAGAAGTAGAGTATCATCGACCAGATGAGCAAGCAGATGGAGACCCTTCTGCGGAGTAAACTTCAAGACTGCTAACATTTCGAGTCCAAGGTGAAGGGTACAGCTATTTGTATTTAGTAATTTAGGAGAAAAGATAGACATAAGTCAAAATGTATCAAAGCAGTCTGCAATAGGTCAAGTAATTGGTTGAGGTTCGGATGAGTCGGGAAGAGGACGTTGAATAGATAAACACACTGAGGAATATTCTCAACCAAAAGGAAAGGGATCTGAAAGAAGTAACGGAAGAAGCAAAGGCTTATCGTCTCGAGCTGGACAATAAATAGTAAACATTCAATCGCATCTTCACAGCGAATCCCCAAATCAACTAAAGAATGGTAAGGAGAAGATAGATACGAATCTCAAAAGGGGTGTCCTTGCAGAAAGATACGGCCAAATATAACTCAGTAGGTACTTGCAACAATATCCCTTCCGGTACCGGTGACCTCAAGAGGTAGATCAAGATTATGCCGCCCATGAGCAGCAAGCAATTCTGATTATTTTTTGCTTATAGACGTAATAACCATAACCATAATCGAATTTGGAGGATGGAAAACAACGGTTATAGCAGCGCAGATTTAGTGATTGAATTCACTGAACCATAATCCAAATAGCACATTCGAAAACAGTCTTACCTGTAGTAGGATCTACAGAAGTAGATCCTGCGCATCATCGGCTAAAACTAAAAAAAATAGTTGAAAAACAGCTAAATTCTATCAGCCATCACTGATGATCTCGAAATCCTCTGTAGAAATCTATAAGAGGATATCTAATCTAAAAATGAAGAGGAAACTCTAAAGGTAAGGATGCATCAATTGGCCATTAATAAAATATTGGTACTGACTCATGGCAAGACAGATTTTAGACTCATCGTATCGCACTTTCAGATCGGGAAGGCTTACGTAGAGTATGGATGCTTTGAACAAGCTATTAATCACCTGACAATCGCTTCGACCAAAATATCAAAGCTGAGTGACATCAAGTAAACCAAAATCTACAACTCATGCATACTGACTGCTCTTAGTAAGTGCTACTACATGATCGAGAGCTACGAGTACAGTTTGGAGATACTAAATAGAGCCTACGACATCCAGAATTCGAACCAAAATCAGAAGAATAGTTACGTCGCGAAGTAAACCCTCGAAAGGCTGGCTATGTGCTATCTAAAACTTAAGAATAATAAGGAGTCAGTCAAGATCATTGATAAACTCATCGATATCATGAATCTGCAGTTCACAGAGTTGGAAAGTCTCTATAAAAAATTGACTGCGATCGTAAACGCGTCGACTGATCGAGCAGAGATTGAAATCAGCAGCAGAGATATGAGGACTACGGGTCCAATTCGATCTAGAAACAATAGTAGTGTATAGCTGTGCAAGGTCCTGTAGTTTCTCTCGGAAAAGTTAGATTTTGTCATCATTGAATACAACAAACTGTCTCTGAAATAGCTATTGAGTCATTTACTGAAAGAGCAGGACCTATCAAAAAATATCACCCTTGTTGAGACACTGGTGAGCAGTGTCGGTGAAATCATTACTGGGCTTGTTTAGGAAGGATTTTCAAGTTTAAGATATTCGTGGAGGAGGAGGCTATCAACAACTCCATTGATCAGGAACTCAAAAGCTTTTTAAGTAGGTTTCGTTTAATACAGGGGAATATGATGACGAGAAGGATAACCCAGAGTCGTTCAAGAAGTTAACGCGAGCGGAAACCATTGAAATATACAAACTGCTCATTCACTACTGTTCTCGCTTCTTTGACCACGAAAATCAGTTGGTCTATCTCAGGAAACTGGAGGAGATTTACTTGGAAGAGTAACCCACTATGTAGAGCAAAATAAATCTGCTGAAGGTCAAACGTAATCTATCCATGATATATTATTAAAGACATATGCAGAAGAATACTGAGGAGACACTCGAGGAAATCAAGGTAGATATAAAATTATGTAGAACTTAGAGGTGGAGGTATACGGTAACATCAGTGAGGCAGTCAAAAAGACAATGAAAATGATCAAGATGATCCGACTATCCGAAAATAAAATGGAGGAGGAAAACCTCTTAAAATAAGGTTCTCAGTCACACATCGAGGGGAGGACACCAAATAAATCTAAGTTACGCAAAACAATTGTGGGTAATAACAGCACCAGCAACCACAGTATTTCGAGTATTTCTGGAAAATTAGGAAAGAATCGACTGATCCTATGATCTTCGAGAGTTGGCAAACAAAAGGAGTCTTGCCTGGACTTAATAGCAGTAATGTCATAAATATCACACTTAATTTTATAATTACTCCATCACGAGTAGGTCGTCTTACACATCAAGGGCAATATCTTCAAGATCATAGTCCATAGCCATCACATTGACTGATGCTGACTCGCTGTCATCTTCTAATGGAATGGCGTCAAGTAAAATCGATTGTTGAGAGTGCTCTGTGCAGTTGCTCAAGCATCCCATACTCTAAAAAAACTTTTCTATTTTACCTGTCTCCTTTAAATATTGAGGGGGCTGTTCCTTTTAACTGATTTTTTTTTCTATGATAATTGTATTCTTCCTATAAATGCGTGGATGCAGTTGTTTTATATTTCTAGTGTGTTTAGTGATTTTCTTATTGATGAAATTACCGGTGGTGTAGCTATGAGTTTGGTTGCCAACATTTTTAAGAGACAGGTGCTCCATATACTGGATGAGTTATTGTTACCCTTAATTCTAAAAATGATGGCTTCGCTGTCGCGTGGATTTCTTAATATCGTGACCTCGTGTGCTTGCTTTTCCGCTTTTCCGAAGAAAAGAGTCGTCTGTACCTTTCATTATAGAATTTATTACATTGTGAGGTCATTACATTATTATATCGATATTTTGAATGGCCATCCATTATAGGATGATTGTTTTTGTGTAAACGATATGAGATTGATCTTGGACAAGTTTATTATATTTATAAAATATGAAGTTGACAACTAACATATGGCTGTTCCTTGTATTGCTCATATCAATATCCCAATAACTTGAGTTCTTTAGTACGCTTAAGGTTAGTTAGAAATCGAGCAAAGATTCAAGGAAAATCAAAACAATAGAAGTCTTTTAAGACTGCCAACCATCACGCAATAGCTTAGCCTTTAGGATGAACTTAGCCAATACACCAAAATGCATGCGTCCGCTGAGTTCCAATAATTTAAACCTGACCCCGAGCTCAGTTCCAAATTGCTTTTAAAGAAAGAGGGATCTCGAAGCCAATCTCTATTTTTTACAGGCAAATAGTTAAATACTTTGCTGCTGGAAATAACAGTCACTCATAAGGGAGATCACTACAACCACGAGAAAGACAGTATCGACATCTATCTCCTTAACTATTAAACCGATTAAATTTTAATGGCTGAGAAAGTCAAACACGTAAAGCTATTCAAAGTTGAAGTGGTATCAGAATTATACGAGCTCATCATTTCGCATGACTGGCCTAACAAATAAAATATTGTAGTGAACGACACGGAAGAAGTTTCCAAACACATTGTTATCAATATGGATATCGTGCCTATTTCAACTAGTAAATTGTCCGAAGATCGAGATGATGGAGCCACCACTTCAGACAAGTTAGCAGTTATAAAGAGCGAGACTGATCGTGTGTTTATCAACAGTTTGGATATTTGGTAGTAGATAAGCAAACATCACGAGCAACACTACTCCAATCAGTAGTAGGTCTACCTGCGCGCCTACTTCTAGCTTATCATCGTATTCGCCATAAACTTCATCGAGTTAATGCTGATCAGACGAACCCTAAAGTTACAATCGTTAATCTGATGTTTTTCATTCAATTTTGATGTGTGAAATCTTAATATTGATTGATTGTTGTACTGTCATTCCTAAATGTTTATAACATTCAATTTAGGTTATTTGTATATGTGATAGTCACCTTGATATCATCTGCACAATACACTGTGCATTCACCGTACAATGCATAGAGAGAAGAAGAAAAAACTAACTTCGCATTTAGATCACTCAGATGATGATATTTCCATTTTTGACTCCGAGGAACAAATTCCACAGAAGAGAGAACCTGTTGCCCCACGAAACTAGAGGAAAAACCAAAACACGAGAAGGAAAAGAGGACAGAGAAGCAGATAGAGTAAACTTAATCTGGAAGAGGAACGCATCATGAATAGTCTCATGAAAACAAACAAGGAGGAAGAAAGCGAAATTGTCAGCCAAAACTCAGAAAAAGGGAAGGATATGGAAAATTAAACCAAAGTATCACCTGCTGAGTAAGCAAAACCATAGAACTCATGTCCAGTACGAAACAACCTGGATGATGAGCTGAATTAGGACATTCCATAAGACGAACTCCACTGGTCAGACTTGGAGTAAATTATTGAGCAGCATAAAGTCGAGCAGCCTCGCGTTAAACGACAGTACACAAGACACGTACAGCCTCATTCAAGATCCAATAAATATCATCTGATGCCTGCTATGGTAAATCGCGATGTCATGACCCCACAGGAATAACTCAAATTTGAGGATTTTTAGATGATGAACATCCAAGAGGGCAATGTAAGCAATGTAGATTATTGTGGACTGGTGTAATTGCAGGAAATCGAACAACTACAACGCGAAATAACTTCAGAGTTGCCTGCGTATGATAATGACAGTAATAAGAAGGCAAACAGCCTGATCAATAAAGATGACCCGTAATTGCGTCGATCTGCAATTTTAAAGCAAATAGATCGGCTTAGATAAGATTTAATGTAAATTTAAGATTTGCAGGAGAGTAAGGCTCAAGCAGCGTATTCCTCTCCGTCCGACAATAATAAGGAAGAAGACACTCTCTTTAACGACTGGAAATACGAGCCATAGTGCAATTTATCAAAAAATGCAGAGAAAGGGTAGAACGAAAAGGAGTAGAGTTGGAGACTGTCGAAATCTAAAACAGAAGGTCGCATAGTCATGTTAAAGCATATCATCAGTGCCAATCCCTTTCTCACTCAGGTCGAAATGGTGGATGTGCTTAAAAAAAAGGATCCAGTCATGAATTAACGAATCGAGAGATCAGTGGTCTTGCGATTGCTGAAAGTGGGCGGTTTTAAGAAAAAAAAGATCCGTACTCAACATCCTGACTGCAACAGTCAACGTAATATCCAGTTGCGTCGAGAGTACGCACTAAAGCTGCTCAACTGTCAGAACAGCAACACGAGGATTTACTATTACGATTAAATGGTGATCAGTGAATTTTTTGATAAAGAATCAGGGTGGTGCAATGGCGAGGAAGAGATTGAATAGAGACCATATAGGTTCATCCTGCGCAGCTTTGTCGTTATGATGATGATTGGAGACAACGGACGATGCTGGTGGAATGTCAGTTTTGGTGACTCCCCACAGCGTGAGTACTGTCACACCTTCAGCAAATTACTAAAGGCAGTGGAGGAAAGTCCTGCCTCGCGTTTAATTATTATCAATCATCTCTCTTATCGTAAGCCAGCCAATATTCGCGAGATTGTCGAGCGTAGAGATTGGAAATTATTAGTGCTGCCTCTACACGGGCTTCATCTTAATCCTCTGCTGACTTACTTCGCTGGCATTCGTGAAACCCTTAAAAAAAGGCGATATGAAAGCATCTAAAGATTATTCGAAGCAATCGTATAAACCCTTCAAGAGGGAGACCGCTGTGGCTGGGGTTAGAGATCACTCGCTCGATCATCTGCCTGCCTCAACAAAGCTCTTAACTGTTAACCCTTCTGACCCCTCGTTGATTATAATAATTATTATTTTATTGCCTAAATCTTTATAAATATAATAATATTGATGCAAGTATCAAGAAACTACTTAAGTGGGCTCCGGCTACGGCAGTATGTGACAGGTGGCAAGCTCGCTGCCACCATATGAGAAGTATCTCACTTTGGTTTCTCCCTGTGAGAGGAATAATTTTGGTTTATGCTCCACGAGCAGTCTTAAGTCATCCTTCAGCTCTCGGAGGCTTAGTGAATCGGATATGATATGAAAATTACCCAAAGGACCGTAGTTTGTGTATTTAATTTCGCAGAGAGTGCGCATCATTCGAGCCTCAACGGCTAAATTCCAACACATCTTGACTCGATCTCCCTTACGACTCACACGCACGAAACCATAGTCTCGCGATACGTTGCGGCACTCGCCCTAAACACGCATGGCCCACTACTGATGGCCCTCGGGTAAAGTGTATACCATCGAGGATTATTTTTCAACAAATTAACCTCCATAGTTTTGTAGGTATAGTTTAGCCTTCATACGGAAGAGATCAAGCATTTCCCTGAATTTGCGAAGTGGATGATACTCCTTCCCCTCGAGCACAACTTTCTAAAATTTACCATAGATAAGTGCTACGTTTTTGCAGTCCCGAAAGTTAAGGAGTTGTTATGAAAGTTCTCCTCCTGGTGCGACCATCACCAGCATAGAATAGTGATCCAATTCAGTTACGACTTTATCCACAAAACAGGGGTAGTGATCAGCGATAGAGCCGTCCATCACAGTGATTGTGTTATGCTGCGCCACTAGGTTTAAGGCCTAAGCCTCACTGATGCTGCCCAGTGTATTTAAGATGACATCACGATATTTGAGTTCTCTCAGCTCCTTGATAATGGCTTCAATGGAGGGAGCAGGCACATTTAGCACTGTTAATTAATTCTAGATGGGTTCGGTGGATTCAGTATTGCTGATGAGGTATTCATAGAAGGCATGGTTGGTTTCAGCTGAATCAAATGAGATAAGCTGCACTGCTCCCAAGAAGGGGAGGGCCTCGATAGCCTCCTGATATTTGGCAGAGGGTAGAAGCAAACAGCAAGGCACTGTTCCTAT
>Ga0302191_10000447_pt1 | contig 26491 bp, 28 predicted proteins | sample II_Bog_E3_1_FD_198775 | JGI IMG/M metagenome (GOLD analysis project Ga0302191, IMG submission 198775) | Peat permafrost microbial communities from Stordalen Mire near Abisko, Sweden - II_Bog_E3_1 | ecosystem: Environmental > Terrestrial > Soil > Wetlands > Peat | place: Sweden: Abisko...
AGGTTGCTTTTCCTGACTCCGAATCAGCCATAAAATGAATTCGCTTTCTTTCTTCCGGTTTTAAAATCCAGGCATTTTCTCTTCCCACAAACCCTACCACATACACATTAATGGTTTTAGAAGTGTTGGTTTTTAAAATATATTCAAGCGCCTGCTTATAGGAATTCCCCCAATAATCCAAATCAAAATTTTTACGGAGAGATTCCGGATCCCGGTTTACGAATTTATTAAAGTAGACATTTTCATTGGGAAAAGTGGAAGTCATATAAATACCTGTATATCCAATACCTGCTATTAGTATTAACAAAACCGGCCATTTCATTTTGGTTGTAAATAAATAATTTAACCCGAATATTCCTGCAAGTATAAAAGGCGGATATATAAAATACAAATGCCGCCATGCATCAAATATTACGGAATGAAAAGCAAGAACAGCAAGTAAAGGCTCAACAAAACAAAAAACATAAAGCGCCTGGTTTCGCAACATTCTATCGAAAATAAACTGTTTTGGATTTTTTATAAACTTTATGACAAAATAGAGTATACCGAAAAAACCAAGAATAATATAGGGAATAGGGTTAGAAATACAGAACCATGAAATAGCATAATACAAAGGCAAGTGTTTACTATGATATACTTTCCCCCAAAACAGTACATCTCCATCCCAGGACCATTGTGACAGTTTTTTAAAAGCATCAATAAAATTCTGACCCGGGTTAGAGTATAGATAGGGCCAGGTAATAAGCAATAGTCCAAATGCAGTACAGGTAAAAATGAGTAGATATCGAAGAACATTTTTCTTTACCACTTTATCATGTTTTGTTGCCAGATAATCCAGTAAAAAAAACAGCCAAATGCAACCAATAAGCAATACGCCCATTATCCGCATATTCATTAAAAGTCCGCATACAACTCCAAGTATAATATACCACTTTACCGTATTTTTATTAAATGCAATGGCGGTTACTAAAAAGCAAATGATGAACATGGAAAGGAAAGGAATATCCTTTGAATTATAAAAAGAGTGGGCATAAATTAATGGGTTGACCGTTAGAAGCAAAAAGCCAATAGTTGCTAATATCTTATTACGATAGAGGTAATCAATCAATAAAAAAAATGCAAGAGCTCCCAGCAAAAAGAAAAGATGCGTCATGAGGTGCCGCATTAAATAAATATCCCGGATGTCTTGCAGGTTAAGTGACTTCTCAATTACGGTCAATGGTAGTTCAAAGGCAACTCCATATATTTTGTTGCTGCAATATTTTATGGAATCTTGACCATGAAAGAGATAGTTATATGTTGCATTGCCAAGATTCCTTTCATCGCCCTCATCCCATGAAATTCCATAGCTTTGATAGGTCGTAATCCCTATTACGAGAAAGCCTCCAAGAAGGAATATAAAACCGATATATCTTTTTAAAAAACTTTTTATCATTCAGATGAAAGATCCAGTGTCCGGAATATAATACTACTTAGTTTGTACCATTTAAAAATCCAAACTAAAGGAGAAATAAGTAACAGGAGTATTTGAAATTACACCGTTATTTATGCCCCAGGCTTCATCAAGTCTGAGGAAATAACCTAATATCCTTGTTCTGATTCCAGGTCCGAAACCTTCTACAAAAGGATATTGTTGTGTTGAAATAATTACGGTAACGGGGTTGCCTTCTCCGCCTACCACCGTTGTATTAATGGAGTTGATATTGGAATAGGGGGTGGCGCCTGTCCAAGCAGTTCCTATATCACCAAAGGCAATTATCTGGAAGTTATTAATAAAGTCTGATTTAATGGGGCGATTGAGTAAGTAGCGGAAAATGGGGAAACGTATTTCACTATTATATAACACGAAGTTAGTGCCGTTGCGTACATTTTGGTCAAAGCCACGCAAGGGGTCCGCCAATGACTCGAAAACATAATTTTGACCTGTTGGTGGGTTTGTAGCATTGCTAAAGGCAGGGTTAAACCATCCATTCACACCACCCAAATAATACAGTACATGTTCCTGACCAAATGATGTACCTGCCGAGAACCGATTTGCCCAGATTAATTCCCGGTGGATTTTTATGTAATAACGCACGTCCATACCTAATATATACATTCCTGTTTTCGCCTGGCTAACGTCATTATAATACTGTATAAATCCCTTTGCCCTTAATCCGGTGTATAAATTAAGACCGACAGGAATAGTGGCGTCGTAAACATAATCCATCTCGAGATGGGGCATGTAATTGGATGTAGGCGGAGTTTCAAGGCTTGGAATATCTTCAGCAAGCGTTATGGTCTTCTCATTAAGAAGTCCTGCGCTTCCCTCCAGACGGGCTGTTTCACTTAATGACCATTTGAGTTTATAGGTCGCATCGAGACAATAAATATTTGATAAATAATATCCTTGTGCAACACCTAAAAATGACCCCCTTTGAAGGGTGATTTCCTTGCCTAATCTGTCGGAATTGTCATCATAGGTTAAAAAATAGTCGTTATCATCAAAGCCCAAATCCATGCGCACCCCGCCTGAAATGCTGTAATCTTCAAATAAATCCTGGAGCCCGTTTACCGAAAGGTTAAAGCCCAATCCGGGAGATAATAATGAAGAACCTACACTATAAGGTAAATAGGTGTTAGATATGTAAGTATTATTTAATTGGGCATTGATATACGTAGGCTTAAAACTTACATAGTAATTTTCTTTGGAGAGTACATGCTTCTTTGCACCGGTGTCTCTGGCTTTTTCATCTATCGGCTTATTTGTTGGGAATATATTCGGAGTGGGTGATGGTGCAGGTGAATGAATGGCAGTAACAGGTTTTACATAAGTCCCTTCCGGTTCAAATGAATAGGCATTTATATTTACCGGCAAATGATAGGGATCAATATGGGCGGTATCCGAAGGCTTATTTTTATTTGTGCTGTCAGATTTTACAGGTGCCTTGCTTTCGGGGGCTATGGAGTATTTAATAATAATAGCATTGGTATCTGCTTTTGTGGCCTGTTTAGCAATAGAATCATCATAAATTTTTCTTCTTTCTATGCCAAGATATTGCTTCATAAACGAAGTAGGCTGAGATGTTAAAGATTCAACCGATGTTAGTTTTTCGGGCAGGGTATCTTTGTACATGTAATATTTGCCCTTATTGAAAAGAATTTCTGTAGAATACCTTAGGTATGGAGATGCGTCCTGTTCCAGAATATTGTGGTTATAGTCTGTAATTGTAAACGAATTCACAATGTATCTGTAATGTGCCGATGTATCAACAAAACTGATAGAACTGTCAATGCGCGCAATTTTTCTATTCGTTACTCCCGAAGCATTGCTCAAATATGAAATATACCCCGGACAATAAGGTATTGGATAAGTTTCATCGATACTTGGGGTATTGGTAATTCTTGTTAATGCTTTAGAATGAGTGAGTAAATTATATTCAAAAATGTCGTAATGCGATTGCATTTTACTATAATCCCCTTTATTCCCCAAGGTATCATCGGGGCGGTTTGAACTGAATATTATTTTTGTAGAATGGTCGATAAATCTGGGCCACATATCATCATACACATCTTTTGTAATTTGTTCAAATGCACTGGATCCGGCAGTTAGTATGTAAATGTCCGTTTGTCCGTCGCGTATAGCAGACATAACATATTTAGTGCCATCATCGGAATAAGAAAGGTCGAGTATTTTTTGAAAATTCATAAGCCTGCTCCATTCCAATTTATGTTTGGAAAGGGTATACGTATAAAGTTTTATCATGGCATCCGATTCCATAACGATGGAAAATATTTCTCCGCTGGGATGCCATACAATAAGCGGATAGGAGTAATCATAAACGCGGCCTATTTTTTGCCCTTGTTTAAGTATGCATTTGCTTTTATGCGTAACATTATCATATAGCCAAACCCTGCATTGTCCCAATTCGTTGGTAGCATAAGCAAGGTAACGGCCTTCGGGACATGCTTCCAGATGATAGTATTTGGTATTGCTTTTGGGTTTTGAAATAACAGGAGACTTTTGCGGAACAGCCTCTTTTTGCGGTTCCTTTTTGTATTGTGTATCGTAATAACTTATCCAGTCTTTGGTAAACGATTTCAAAGAGGTGCCTAATGAATACAGAAATGCATTTTCAATGCTTCGGCTGGAACGGGCTACATAAAGTAATTGAGGGATAACAGATTCTCCATAGCTCTGTGCAATATAATTCCAGATGGAAACACCGGCATAAGTGGCATCGATGCCCGTAAGGTGATTGAATTTTTTATATCTGCCTGTTTGAATTCCGTCACGTACATAGCCATCAATGTCAGTATTCCAGCCTGAGGCTATATAATGCACAAAGCCCTGTTCAAACCAGGTCGGGATATTATATAAAGTGGAACTTTTAATAACATTACTAAAACTTCCTCCATACATCATTTCCTGAAAAATGACTTCAGCTATGCCCTGCCTGATTTGTTCATCTAAATGTCGGTGATCGCCATCAAAGTAAAGAATAACTCTTCTGGATACAACATGATTTTCGCCACCGGTATTATATTGGTCATCCTGATTTAAGCCAATATTGCTTTCAGCATATTCCGATTGCTTACTGTAAACAATAAAATCAATTTCTTTGTCTGTTTGGTAATCCATAAATGCGCATATCTGGCGTATAAATCCTGCTGCTTTTTCACCAACATATTGCCCTGTTTGGTCACCTCCCTGATAAAAATAAACCTTGTAATTCGGATAAGAGTAATAGGTCCAGAGAAATTTTTCATACTTCACCCTATTCTTCCCAAACTGCACTTCCGAACCCGTAAAGAACTGGCATTTTCCCTCAAAAGAAAAGGAAAAAATCAAGACCCCAATAAGAAAATATTTACGTAGTAAGTACACTATAACCAATATAAGACTGCTAAAATAGTAAATTTGCCTTTAACAGAACCCTTATGACGCACCAAAAGCACTTTGAGTTTAACGCCTTTGCCGAAAACACCTATATACTTTACAACAATAACAAAGAAGCAGTTATTATTGACCCCGGATGCAGTACTCCGGAAGAATGCAAACGCATGGCCGATTTTATTAAATCAGAGGGGTTGAAACCGGTACTTCTTCTTAACACCCACTGCCATCTTGATCATATTTTGGGCAATCATTTCGTTTACAAAGAGTATGGCCTTGCACCTTTGCTTCACAGGAATGAACTTATCCTTTTGCAAAAACTAAGCGAAACGGCCGCTTTTTATGGAGTTGATGCCATTCCTTCGCCTGATCCGTTGCGATTTATAGAGGAGCATGAAAAGATAACATGGGGCGATATTACACTGGATGTTATATATGCTCCCGGACATTCTCCGGGCAGCGTATGCTTTTATAATGCCAAGGAAAAGAAATTGTGGGGAGGCGATGTGCTTTTTCGCGAAAGCATTGGCAGAACGGACCTTCCGGGGGGAGATTACGATACCCTGGAAAATAATATCCTGACAAAACTTTTCATCCTACCCGATGATGTGGAAGTATTCTCAGGCCATGGAATACAAACTTCAATTGGATATGAAAAACTACATAATCCTTTTGTGGGAGGGAAAGTTTGAATTTCTCATTGCTTAAACAAGCTCTCCACAAACTCATCCTTGTCGAAAAGGCGCAGATCATCTATCTTTTCTCCTATGCCTATATAACGCACGGGAATTTTGAATTGATCGGATATACCAATAACCACACCACCTTTGGCGGTGCCATCTAATTTGGTGAGGGCAAGTGCAGTTACATCGGTGGCTTTGGTAAATTCTTTACATTGTTCAATAGCATTTTGCCCGGTACTTGCATCAAGTACAAGCAGCACTTCATGCGGAGCAGTCGGAATTACTTTTTGCATCACCCTGCGTATTTTAGAAAGTTCGGTCATCAACCCCACTTTATTATGAAGTCTGCCTGCGGTGTCAATAATCACGACATCCATTTTTTGTGCAACAGCCGATTGCAGGGTATCAAAAGCTACTGCTGAGGGGTCTGCATTCATTCCTCTTGAAACAATAGGAACATCCACCCGTTTGGCCCATATCTGCAACTGGTCTACCGCTGCAGCACGAAAGGTATCGGCAGCACCGAGCATTACTTTTAAACCCGACTTTTTAAAGTGAGATGCCAACTTTCCAATAGTGGTGGTTTTGCCGACTCCATTTACGCCCACAACCATGATTACATACGGCTTTTCTTTGGGAAGCTCCGCGGAAACACCATTGCTATTATTTGCTAACAGTTTGGAAATTTCTGATTTGAGCATAGTATAAATATCGGTCGTTTTTACACCTTTAGTTTCCTCCACTTTTTTCTGTAAACTTTCAATTATCTTCACCGTAGTGGTAATTCCCACATCCGAAGAGATGAGCGTCTCTTCAATATTTTCAAGGACCTCGGCATCAATAGTAGTTTTACCTGAAATAGCGGCAGCAAGCCTGGAGAAAAATCCTTTGCGGGTTTTTTCAAGCCCTATATCAAAGCTCGATTTATTTCCTCCACCAAATATGCTCCTCAGATTCATTACTTTTTTCCAAATAGCTTTTCGTTAAATTCCTTTGATTTACCTTTTGGAATGGATAACGAACTCCAATCCTTGTCTTTACATGCTTTTGCAAGATATACTATTTGCCCGATGTGATAACTGTAATGGGCAGTCTGCCTTTGTAGGGCTTCTAATACAGTATGTTCCTCTCCGCGTATCTTTACAATTTTATCAAGGTCAGCATCAGTCAAAGAATCCAATGTGCGAAGAAATAATAACCATCCCTCTTCCCACATTTTATTCAGTTCTGCACGACTCATTTTTTTATCACTCTCAAATTCACTGTCGCGATTTCTCCACTCCTTTTCTCCGTCGGTGGTTAGGAAATCCGTAAAGCGGGAAAGCATATTGCCGTAAAGATGCTTTACAATTAATACAATGCTATTCGATTCGGAGGATGGAGCCCAGTTAAGTTGATTATCGTCCAGCTGAGCCATGGCTTTTTCACCCAGCGCTTTATATTGCCTGAAAACTTTTCTGCAGATTTCTATATAACTATCCATAGGTATGAATTAAAAAAGCTTTCCCCCAAGTTAAGGAAGAAAGCTTTTAAAGGAGTAATAAGTAATTACTTAGAGGACAAAAAATCCTTAACGTGGTCTTTGTTAACTATTTCCTGTTTAAAGGTGTAACCGCCCTTTGGGGTTTTAACCATCTTTATAACCTTTACAAAGTCTTTTCCTTTCCCTGTTTTAAATGTTGCTACCGTCTTCTTTGCCATGACTTTTTAATTATAATTACTTGATTTCTTTATGAACCGTCATCTTTCTTAAGATGGGATTGTATTTTTTCAACTCCATACGTTCGGGAGTGTTCTTTTTATTTTTTTTGGTAATATACCTGGAAGTGCCTGGCAGTCCGCTGGCTTTGTGCTCGGTACATTCCAAAATAACCTGTATTCTATTGCCTCTTTTCCTTGCCATGATTATTTAGATTTTTTAGCTTTTTTTTCTATATAATAGCCTTTTTCTTTTGCATCTTTCAATGAGGCGTATATGCCTTTCCTGTTAATTATCTTTACTCCTGAGGTGCTCACCTTCAAGGTAATCCATTTTTTTTCTTCGGGAACGTAAAAACGTTTCGATTGCAGGTTTGGATTGAACTTCCTCTTAGTCTTTTGGTTAGAGTGGGAAACATTGTTTCCGACCATCGCCTTTTTACCTGTTATTTGACATACTCTTGACATACCTACCTTTTTTTTTGGGCTGCAAATATAGGAAATAATTCAATACGAGTTCATAAAGTTTGTAAAGTTCACAAAGTTTGTAAAGTCTCTGATCATCAATACCGTACTTTATAAACATTCAACGTTATGAACTTTCTGCTCATTTCGGCGCCCACCTTAGCATAAAGTAGGCTAGAATACCATAAATAAAGTTAGGTATCCATACCGATACTAAAGGAGAGATAAACCCTCCCGCAGCAAAGGTGGTAGATATTTGCATAAATAAAATAAATGAAAAAGCAATCATTAAACCAATGCCTAAATGCAGCCCTGTTCCTCCCCTTACCTTTCGGCTCGAAAGGGAAACCCCTATAACGGTAAGAATAAAGGTCGCGAATGGGAAAGCGGTTCGCTGGTCTTTTTCTACCTCAAAAGCAGCTATGTTGGTAGAGCCCTCCATACGTTTTTTGTCAATATAAGCATTCAATTCCTTGTAGTTCATGGCTTTCACATCATCAAGCCGCTCTGTAAAATCTGCGGGATTTAGATTTAATACTGTATCCTTTTCCATTCCGGAAATAATTTTTTGGGTGCCATCGGGACGGATTTTTCGAATGAAATAATTAAAGATCTTCCAGTTTTTTTTTGCGCTGTCCCAGCGAATTGTTTCAGCCATTAGCTTATAAGGTATTTCCTGACCCTGAATATTCTCTAGGGTAAAGCGGTACCCAACATCATTGTTAAAAGTCTCCATATAAATATATACCCCCGGGCTAATTTGTTTATGAACGTTTAAATTATGATTGGTTGTCGGATCATTCAGAAATCTATTCTCAAATCGTAAACGTATTTTATTCGCATCGGGTATTACAAAATGATTGAGATAAAGTGACATGCCGGAAATTAAAAAGGCACCTATCATATATGGATAAAGCAACCTCCAAAAGCTGGTGCCTCCACCCAAAATGGCAATTATTTCGCTGCGCGCAGCCATGCGCGAAGTAAAAAAGACTACAGCTATAAAGGTAAATAGAGGGCTAAACAGGTTTACCAAATAAGGAATAAAATTTACATAATAATCAAATACAATAGGCTTCCAGGTGGCATGGTGCTTCATAAACCATTCCAGCTTTTCCGATATATCGAAAATAATAATGATAACACTTATTATAATAATGGCAAAAATGAAAGTCCCCAGGAATTTCTTTAGAATGTATATGTCTAACTTTTTAATCAGTTTCATCGCTGAATCACAAAATTGAGATAATTTTTCATAGGAGCATTTTCTGTTGTAACCCTTTCAACACTTGCCCTTGCAGGACCTATATTACACCAATCAATAAACTTCTTTAATGCTTCCTCTTCTCCTTCCACTTCTATATATACACTGCCATCTTTTTCATTCCTGGCAAAACCTTTTAAAGCTAGGCCATTGGCAATTTCCACAGCATTTGCGCGATACATCACTCCCTGCACCCTCCCATAAACTCGTATATTCAAATGCTTTTCCATTACCTAAAGGCGGGTTGTTACCCGTTTTACCATTTCTATTTTCCATTTGGCGAAATCGCCTTCAATAATATGTTTACGTGCTTCCTGCATAAGCCAGCAATAAAATGCTAAGTTATGAATACTGCTTATCATCATACCCAAAAGCTCCTTGCACATATGCAAATGCCTCAAGTACGCTTTGGAATAATAAAGGTCGACAGGAGATTCCCCATCCTCGTCAAGAGGTGAAAAGTCATTTTTCCACTTGGAGTTAACAATGTTAACAATGCCGTTTTTCGTGAAAAGCCATCCATTTCTTGCATTGCGGGTAGGCATCACACAGTCGAACATATCTATTCCAAGTGCCACCGATTCTAATAAATTGTCAGGCGTACCAACTCCCATTAAATAACGGGGTTTATTCTCCGGCAAAAATGGAACCACCTTATCAGTCATGGCATACATTTCTTCTGCCGGTTCACCTACTGAAAGGCCGCCAATAGCATTACCATCGAGGTCTAAATCTGCTACAAACTTGGCCGACTCTTCCCTCAAATCGGCATAAGTTCCGCCCTGAATAATTCCAAAAAGCATTTGTTTATTCTCCGTTCTGGTATCATGATATTCTTTGGCTTCTTTCAGCCATTTATGTGTAAGCTGAACCGATTTGCGGACATAGCTATGCTCGGCGGGCAATGACACGCATTCATCTAAAGGCATTACAATATCAGCGCCAATTATTTCTTGAATATCTAATACGGATTTGGGTGTAAAGAAATGTTTAGATCCATCTAAATAGGAAGTAAACTCCACCCCATCTTCTTTTATTTTCCTGGTTGGAGAAAGTGAATACACTTGGAAACCACCGCTATCGGTAAGAATTGGTTTATGCCAATTCATAAATTTATGCAGGCCGCCGGCATTTTTAAGAATTTCTATACCCGGGCGAATGTAAAGATGGTATGTATTACCTAATATAATTTGGGCTTTAATATCATGCTCCAAATCAGGTTGGGTAACACCTCTCACCGAGCCAATAGTACCCACCGGCATGAACACAGGAGTCTCAATATCACCGTGTGGCGTGTGTAAAATTCCGGCTCTTGCCTTAGAGTTTGGATCGGTATGAAGTAATTTAAAATTCAAGGATATGTTAATTATTTTGTTGAAATGATGCCAAAAGTAAAAGGAATAGTGCTCTAAACTAAAGATAGCTTTGCATGATTTACAAATTTTAACTATTCATGCTTGCCGAAATAGTACTTGGTATACTTTGTTTTTGTACTGCTATCTACCTGTTTTTTTGCGGTATAGCCTATTTTCGGTTTGTATTTGGAACTCAAAAAACACCTCTTGCAAAAAGTAACTTGCCGCCCGCCTCAATAATTATCTGCGCACGAAACGAGGCCGTTAACATCAAAAAGAACCTGACTTTGGTATTGGAACAAGATTATCCGCTTTTTGAAGTGATTGTTGTAGATGATTGTTCCTGGGATGATACCCTGAGTGTTTTAAAAGAAATGCAAAAGGAGTACCCCAGTCTTAAAATTTTAGAATTAAAAGAGGACCATTTTTATAAGCATGGCAAAAAGTTAGCACTGACTATAGCTATAAAGAGTGCACAATACGAACATTTGGTTTTCACAGATGCTGATTGTTTTCCGGCAAGTAAGGATTGGTTGACGCAAATTATCGAGACTTTTGATGAAAGTACAGACATTGTACTGGGGTATGGAGCCTATTCTAATAGCAGGGGGTTTATTAACAAAATGATACGCATGGATACATTGCGTATAGGGTTGCAATATCTTTCTCTGACTATAGCAGGCATGCCATATATGGGCATCGGGCGGAATTTAGCCTATCGAAAATCATTTTTCATGAAGGAAAAAGGCTTTTCTCCGCATTCGCAAATTCCTTCGGGTGATGATGATTTGTTTGTAAATAAGTCTGCTACCAAATACAACATCCGCATTGCGGCCAATAAAAACTGCATCACTTTTTCCGAACCTAAAAAGAATTTGAAAGAATGGTTACATCAAAAGCGCAGGCATGTATCAACAGCCAAACATTATAAACCTTCTTCAAAATTCATGCTCGCTGTTATTACTTTTTCTCAATATTTTTTCTGGATTGCCGCCATTGCACTATTATTCTCTCCCAATTATAGAGATATAGCATTAGGTATACTTTCCGGATATATTATTATTCAATTAATCATATTTAAAAAAGCCATGTCCCGACTGAACGAAAGCAAATTATTCGTATATTCGCTATTGTCAGAATGGGTTTTGCTTTTTTTCTTCTACCCTCTTATAGCAGTATCCAACCTCGTATTTAAACAAGCGACATGGAAAATTTAGAATATCTTTCCGCAAAGGCATATTATGATTACAACCTCGTGCAAAGGGCGTCAGCAGGCGATCAGAAAGCCTATACGGAACTATTGAAGCGGTATTATGATGCTATTTATTATATGATGTTTAAGATGGTCCGCAACCAAGACGATGCGGATGACCTCACCATGGAAGCTTTTGGAAAAGCTTTTAAAAGTTTGCATCACTATACTCCCGATTTTGCTTTTAGCACCTGGCTTTTCCGCATTGCAACTAATAATTGCATTGACCATATGCGAAGGCAAAAGATAAAACCCCTTTCTATTGACAATACTTTCGAAAGTGAGGATGGTGGTGAGATAACTATGGATCTTAAATCTGGTTACCTGGACCCGGAAGAAAAATTTATTAAAGCTCAAAAAATAAAAGTAATGCATGAAGTGGTTGACAAATTAAAACCACGGTATAAAAAGCTTATTGAGCTTAGGTACTTTAAAGAATGGTCCTATGAAGAAATATCGGCACACTTGAATATCCCTATCGGTACAGTAAAAGGACAGCTATATCGCGCCAAAGAAATCTTGCTTCAAGTGCTTAAAAACTCCAGGGAAAAAATCTGATGGAAGAACATATTGCTTCCTCTACAGACAGTGTATCTCTTATTCAAAAATATTTTTCTTTACCCGAAAAACAGGTAGCCCTGTTTGAAAAACTGGGGGAACTGTATCATGAGTGGAACCAAAAAATAAACCTTATTTCCCGCAAAGATATGGAGCATCTATACCTGCACCATATACTCCATTCGTTGAGCATTGCTAAACTAATTCAATTTAAAGACGGAACAAGAATTATTGATGTGGGCACCGGCGGTGGCCTGCCCGGGATACCCCTCGCTATTATGTTTCCGGAATGTTCCTTCATGCTTGTAGATTCCATCGGAAAGAAAATAAAAGTAGTAGAGGAAATAATTACTGCCTTAGGAATCACCAATGCATTCGCTTTAAATGACCGGGCAGAAAATCTGGATGAAGATATTGAATTTGTTACAGGCAGGGCCGTCAGCAACCTGCAAGATTTTTACAGCCGTGTACAACATCTTATTTTACCAAGCAAAAAAAAGAGTGATAACACATTACCCAATGGTTTACTTTATCTGGCCGGAGGCGATGTGGAAACCGATTTGGGAAGGCTTAAAGAGAATACCACCATTTACCCAATCGATATTTGGTTTAGCGAAGAATTTTATAAAAGTAAAAAGATTGTACATGTGAAGCGGTAAAATAATGAAAGTAAATCCCGTAAAAAAGACAGAAAAATTTTGGAGAACCCTTGGTCCCGGTTTTGTTACCGGTTCCAGTGACGATGATCCATCGGGGATTGCTACCTATTCACAAGCAGGTGCGGCATTTGGGTTAACTACTTTATGGACTGCACTTGTTACCTTTCCAATGATGGCAGCCGTGCAGGGAATGTGCGCGCGAATTGGAATAGTTACGGCCAGCGGTCTTACAAAAACCTTGAAAATCCATTATCCCAAATTACTACTATATGCTTTCGTATTTATTTCTTTCCCTGCCATTATTTTAAATATTGGCGCGGATATTGCAGGTATGGGCGCAGTGGCAACTATGCTTTTCCCTTCGGTTAACAGCATTGTTTTTTCATTTGTGTTTGTTGCATTTCTCATAATTACACTTATCTATTTTCCTTACAAAAAAATAGCTGCAGTGCTCAAATGGCTTTGCCTTACCCTAATGCTTTATATTATTGTCCCATTTTTGGTAAAGCAGGATGGTTGGGCCATTTTGAAAGCAACATTCATTCCTCAAATAAAATGGACGAAAGAATATATAGCCATATTAGTGGCTATACTTGGAACTACTATTTCGCCTTATCTTTTTTTCTGGCAAACCTCCATGGAAAAAGAAGAAAGAGAATCTAACAAGAAATCCTTAATTGTTGATAAATCAGATATTACAGATATGCGTACAGATGTTAATCTCGGGATGTTCTTCTCCAATTTTGTAATGTATTTTATTATACTGGCAACAGGTTCTGTGTTGTTCCGTGGTGGTATAACAAATATTGCAACTGTTCAGGATGCAGCCTCAGCACTGAAACCTTTAGCCGGAAATTCTGCTTACCTGCTTTTCGCAATAGGTGTTATAGGAACAGGATTATTGGCTATTCCAGTATTGGCTGGCTCAGTTTCCTACATGATTGCAGAGACTTTCGGATGGTCGGAAGGACTCAATACCAAATGGCACCAGTCCAAAGGATTTTATCTGATACTTGCCATTTCCATTCTAATTGGCTTGGGCATTAACCTGCTTGGCATCGACCCTATAAAAGCATTGATTTTTACCGCCATTGTATATGGGGTTACCGCACCTGTATTAATTGCCATTATTATGCATATTTGTAACAACAAAAAAATAATGGGAGAATTTACCAATAAACTACTCTCCAATATTTTAGGATGGATTACGCTGATAGTAATGACGGTAGCTGCTGTTGCATTGTTTGTAACAATGTAACAGAGAATAACTTATTATTTTATTGTATCCCTGACCGATTTCACATCGGCAGAGCTAACCGTAAAACCATTGTTACCAAAGGAATGGTAAACATAGTTCAATACCTGTGCAACATCGCTGTCATTAAGTGCTTGTGGTGTCATAACACCTTGATAATCGGTTCCGTTAACGGTTATCTTATTCATGGAACCTTTCAGCACCTGGCGTATGGCCCTGAATTTATCGGCCAGTAAATAATCCGATCCTGCCAAGGGAGGAAAAGCGCCCTGTACTCCTTTCCCATCTGCCTGATGGCAGCTAATACAGGTCTTTTGGTAAATAGCCCTTCCGGCTGCGTAAGGTGAATTGTCTGCCGTATTATTTTGAGTTGAATTATTGCTGGTTTCACCGCCACAAGAAATAAACCCAATAGACATTAGATATGAGCCATAAGCTATGAAAAGCATTCGCAAGTTTGGAAGGGAACATCTCATATCTTATAGTTTATAGCTATTTATTATCTGTCATAATCTACAACAACCACTGGAGTAGTTGGATGGGCCTGACAAGTAAGTATGTATCCTTCTTCCACTTCATCATCGGTAAGAGCGTAGTTCATAGTCATACTGGCTTTTCCTTCCATAACTTTAGCGCGACAGGTAGCACATACCGCACCCTTGCAGGAGAATGGGGCATCCACTCCCGCATCCATAGCGGCATCCAAAATTGCGTCACCATCAGTCGCTAACTGAAAGGTAGTTTCTTTTCCATCGGCAATAACGGTTACTTCACAAATGGAGCCTTTAATTTCGGAGGCGTCTTTTTTAGGTTCTTCTACTGCTGAGGTAAAGTATTCAATATGTATAAAGTTCTTGTTTACATTATTGCTTTCCAATACTTCTTTTACATTATCCATCATAGGTCCTGGGCCACAAACAAAATATTCAATAACAGGATTTCTTTCCAGATACTTGCTGATAACTTCCTTCACTTTATCTTTGGTCAGCATCCCGATTAAATCGGCGGAAATATTTAGAGAGGAAGGTTTTTCAAAAATATAATGCAGGGTAAATCTTCCGGGGTTCAGACTAACAATCTCATCCAACTCTTTTTTAAAGATAGTGGATGCTTCGTCAAAGTTTCCATAAAATAAGGTAAGCTTGCTTTGCGGTTCGGCTATTAATGTTGTTTTTATGATAGACATCATGGGTGTGATTCCGCTACCACCTGCAAAAAGAACGTAATGCTTTTTATTGGTATTCTTCAGTTCCGTATGGAAATTTCCCATAGGAGTCATTATCTCAATTACATCCCCTTTCTTAAGATTATCGTAAATGAAATTAGAGCCAAGTCCGCCTTTAACCCGTTTAACCGCTACCCGCAAAGGCTCTTTAATCATAGGGCTACTGCATAAAGAGTAGGAACGCCTCACCTCTTTTCCGTTCACCAGCAGTTTTAACGTAAGGTGCTGACCTTGAATATATTCATAATCCTTAATTAGATTGGATGGCACATCAAAGGTAACTGAAACACAGTCGAGTGTCTCGTTCTTTATTTCTGATACGGTAAGTTGATGGAATTTTGACACGGGCTATTTCTTATTTTAAACCGCACAAAATTAGAATTTTTAGGGAAGTACGGTGTGATATTTGCAACGTAACAGAAATCACTGATTCTTACTAAATGTTTTGCCTATATTTGCAATTCAACATTAGCCCGACCCTATGCCTGAATTATCTCAACTTGAGCTCGAAACAAGATTCCAAAAGAAGATTGACGACAACCTCTATATTGAACCCAAAGACTGGATGCTTGATAAGTATCGTAAGAACTTACTTCGCCAGATTTCACAACATGCTCATTCCGAAGTAATTGGAATGCTACCCGAAGCTAATTGGATTACCCGGGCCCCGAACCTTCGCCGTAAAGCGGCTTTATTAGCTAAGGTTCAGGATGAAGCAGGGCATGGCCTATATCTTTATTCTGCTGCTGAAACATTGGGTTCAAGCAGGGAAGAGATTTTAAATTTATTACTTACAGGAAAGGCAAAATACTCCAGCATATTTAATTACCCAACTCTTACCTGGGCCGACATTGGCGCTATTGGTTGGCTGGTTGACGGAGCCGCTATTATTAATCAGGTTATGCTGCAAAGAGCATCCTATGGGCCTTACGCACGTGCTATGATTCGGATTTGCAGGGAAGAAAGTTTTCACCAGAGACAAGGATATGAAATTATGCTTACCCTTTGCAGGGGAACAGCAGAACAAAAGGCTATGGCGCAAGATGCGCTTAACCGTTGGTGGTGGCCTTCGCTTATGATGTTTGGTCCGCATGACAAGGATTCTCCACATACAGGGGATATGACAAAATGGCGCGTGAAACGCGAAAGCAATGACGACCTTCGCCAGAAATTTATTGACCGTACCGTTCCACAGGCTGATTTTTTAGGTATAACCATGCCTGATAAAGACTTAAAGTGGGATGAAGCGACCCAGCATTATAAATTTGGAGAAATAAACTGGGAAGAATTTAATCAGGTTGTTAGTGGGAACGGACCATGTAACCGGGAACGTTTGAATGCCCGTGTAAAAGCACATAATGAAGGTAAATGGGTGCGCGATGCCGCCGCCGCTTATGCCGATAAAAAACGAAAGAAAGCAGCTTAATATGGAACAACAAGATAATCAATGGCCCCTTTGGGAAGTTTTTATTCAATCAAAATCAGGCCAACCCTATAAACACGCCGGAAGCGTACATGCACCCGATGGCGCTATGGCATTGGAAAATGCAAGGGATGTTTATACCCGCCGCAACGAAGGAACAAGCATTTGGGTTGTTCCGGCACAATATATTGTGGCTTCCACTCCGGAAGAAGTAGGTTCTTTTTTTGATCCTGCCAATGATAAAGTTTACCGCCACCCTACCTTTTATGATGTTCCGGAAGGGGTGAAGTACCTGTAGGGTGATAGTGAGTTTTTGGGGAATAATAATAGGCTAGTCTCCCATATTTTCCAATAATAATTGCTTTGGTTTTTCCTGGCATATTATAAACTACACTTCCAATCGATATTCCTTTTTGATTAATTCGATAAGTTGTTGGGCAGCAATACTTCTTTCATTCCCAATTTTTTCTCCCAGGATCAAGGCGCCGTATAGGTATTGAGCGCTGGTAATTAACTCATTTAACACAACCGGGTCTTCGGTAAGCAACGCAGCTGCATCGGCTGCTATCTCTTTTTTTTCTTTTATTATGCAAAGTAGTAATTCTCCATCGAATATCTTTCCCATTTCATTTCCGTAATCCTTAGCCCACACCATAATGGAGTCGTTATATTTTTTGAGTTCGCTTACAGAATGATAGTAATATGAAATACTGTTTGCCACCGGTTGACTACTTATAAGCCGCAAAGTTCCGGAACTTTTCATTTGTTCATACGTACGTTCCATAAGGAATAACTGCTTAAATTGAGGCAATATCATTCGAGCTGTATACGCAAGTTTAGTAATGTTTCTCTTTCTTTCCGGGCTTTTTATAAGCTGTACAAGTGCTTCAATTAATTCAAATACGAGTTTGTTATTACTTGTATAATTATTGTTGAGAACAATATCCGCCTGTAAGTCTTCCAGCATATTTTGCATATAAACTTTCTCTTGCTTTTTTTCTGCCAGGCGTTCTCTTATATTGTCCGCTAAAAAGCCTAAAAATACAGCAAGGAACATCATAAAAAATTCAAAGAAATAATGTCCAAAAGTTTCCATTAGCTTTGCTTGAATTGATGTACTTCCATAGTATTTGTCTCATATAGACACTTTCTTTCTACTACAAAGTTAAGAGATTTTTATTTTCTCCTGATGAAGTTTTAATATAAATGTACACTTATGGATCGGGCCGACTTATAATTTTGCTTTAATAAACTTTACGGCTGCCTGATTCGCATCTTCAGCGGAGGCTTTATCGTATTTAGGATTGCTGGGATTTGCAAAAGCATGGTCGGCATTATATGATTTAACTATCAGCTTTTTACCTGCTTTCTCCATATTATCCTGAAACGTTTTCACCACTTCTGGATTTATCCATTTATCCATATTGGCAAACAAACCAAGCACATCGCAATGTAAAGATTTTAATTTAGCCATATCTGTTTCCGGCATGCCGTAATACATAACACAACCTGCTGCCTGTTGGCCCGCAGCTATGGCAGTTTGCAAAGCATAGCCGCCTCCAAAGCACCAACCTAAGGAAAATATACGGGCATCTTTTCCGGCATAAGCAATGGCGCCATTCAGTATACTCATAATTCGGTCATTGGATGCCGCTTTCATATATTTTCCGGCAGAATCAGGAGAACTTGCAACTTTTCCATCATACATATCCACTGCAATAACATTAATATTTCCTAAGGTCTTTTGCAATTCATCTGCCCGCTGTTTTATATAGTCATTCAGCCCCCACCACTCATGGGTAATAATGAGAAAATTTTTGGTCGGGCTGGGCGAAAGCACTTCATAAGCTGAACTGGTTTTGCCATCCGGTGTTGAAAAGGTAATCATCTTTCCGGCCTGATCGGTATAATTGAAAGGCAAAGGAGCTTGGTGGGTCGCCACAAATTGAGGGTCATTGGCCATTGCGCGCATGTCATTGGAAGGCCCGCTGCAACAACTCATTTTTTGCGCTGAAGCGAGTGTGGTAGCTAATAACAGAATAGGGAGTATTATCTTTTTCATAGGTATGCGATTAATAATACAAAGCTATAAATTAAAATTCTACTGGGTAATAGCTATCCGGGTTGCCGCAATAATATTCCTATTTTCATTATTTTGAACAAAGCAAATAAGACTGGCATGGGCCAGATTAATATGCGGAACGGCAATAGTAATTTGTCCTGTTAAGGATTTTAAGTCTACCCTTTTAAAAACCCTTACAACATTATCATGTGTTAACGTCGCATGGGCATTTTCACCATTTTGTATATAGGTGGTAAGACCTGATTCAACAACGGCAAGATTTAATTCGCATCCGAAAATATTGCCTGTAATATTATAGTCTGCTACTATTTTTGAGTTGCCAGTCGTATGGACTTTGCAATCAATGTTAACTGAAGAAGGGTTTTGCAACTCCAGTGTAAGCTCTGCATTAATTTTATCATCATCACTGCCTATCATTTCACATTTGCCATTTATAATAGCTTGCGGGGTGTAAATGGATTTTAAATTAAAATGGTAACCATATCCCTGTTGCCTTTGTGAATACATAGGCATTGCAAAAGTGTCCTTCCAACCCAAATAATCCCAATAGTCCACATGAAATTCCAGGATGTAAACAGGTAATGATTCTGTATTTGCTTTTTGAATCAACTTATGCATAACAGCCTCTGCCGGAGGGCAACTAGAGCATCCTTCGGAAGTGAATAATTCAATTACTGCAACCCCCTTTGAATTATCGAAAGCGTTTTCCTTTTTATTTTCAAATCCAAAACAAATAAAGAGTTCACATACTATCAATGTGCCAAAAATGATTACCTTCCTCATATTTTGCTTTAATAAATATACGGAAAAATCATACCCGGAGTTTAGCAATGTATCCTTAATAACCAGCTCCTGCTCCACCACCGCCAAACTGTCCGCCTCCATATTCAACACCACTATCCTGTTTGGGAGCTACAGGTTGATTTGCCACTACTGTCGATATCACCACATTGGCAATATTAGCCAATGCCTCTTCCCTGCCGCTGCGTTTATATAATTCAAAGGTAATACCATGTTTGGGCGTTTTCAAATACTTTATACTGAAATATGCTATTAGTATAACTACTATTCCTCCAAGCATCATTGCCGTTTCGGGTGGCAGAATATGGTGGTAGTATTTAATGGCTAATATTCCGGCTATTTCCAAAAGCAGTCCGATGCGAAAAAAAACATAGTTCTTTCTTTTTAGCCCTATCCATATATAAACTAAAGGAACTAAAATGGTATACGCATAAAAGAAAATAGCGAGATGAATATCCTCACCGGAATTAATTTCAGTATTTAAGAGAGCTTCGGAAAGTTTTCGCACCACCATATAATTGCCCGATAAATAGAGGGCAATAAGGGTTAAGATTTCTATTAATCCCATGCAGTTTTTCCAATAGTGCAATTCTCCCCTGGTTTTTAATTTCCCTAGTAAATAATATAGGAGGAATGAAAAAGCCATACATTCAAATGGTAAAATCAATTTGCCGAAAGTTCCCATTTTAAGTATTAACAAAGCATTAATTAATAACAGACAAATAAAAACGCCAAAAGAAAGCAATGTGTCTGCAAAGCGAATGGCGGCAAATACAAGCACGGGTAATACGCAAAGTAAATAAACAAGAGGATCTCCGTTGAAATCATAGTTATTGTTTGTAATCAATCCGATTATTCCGAGCGTTAATGATCCTACCGCAGTATAAAGCAAAGCCTCTTTTATCCCTGTCCGGAAGAAATTCATTTTCCTTACCGATACCTCTGCAAGAATATAGCTGGCGATTCCAAAAAAGAAACATTGAAAGGTAATATATCTGTAGAAATCCACTATCGAAAACATAACGTTAATCAACCCCGTTCCACTGCCCAAAATAAACAGGGTAAATAGGAACAAAGCAATACGGCCAAATATGTTAAACGATTTATAAGGATTGGGATAGTGTTTAAAGATAATATCATACTCCGAATCGCTTATAAAGCCTGATTTAAGCCACTCTTTTGCTTTTTGGAGAGTATAAAAATTATCGAAAAATGACTTACTATATACCAGCATTCTTTTTAAATTTTTTACCTGTTGAAATAAGGAAAAGAATTATCATGGAGGAAGAACCAATAACATAAATATAGGCGATGGAAAGAGACAAACTACCCGGCATTTTTTCCAGGATACGGAAAATCAAATAGGTTAATCCAATGTAACCATATAGCACGGTGAATAATAGAAAATAAAAAGATTTATCTTTGTTAGCGTGCCACAAACTAAAGCTTACCAAGGCAATAAGTAAAGCGAAGAAAAGCAGCCATGAATCAAAGCAAAACATACCTGCAAGGCAACTGACAAAAAGCAAATGAGTGCCGAAATTAAAGTAGGTGAATTTAAAATGCTTTTTAATATTTCTGCTTGATAAAATAGCTGCTATGGCTAACAAGAATGCCCCCAGCGCAAGGCCGGAAAAAATGATATCTCGGCTGCTGAAATCATTCTTTTGTAATAGTTCGGTTGGAGTAATAGTAATTCCTACAAATGCAGCCAGGCAGGTAATGGCCATTGACAAAACTCCTAAATGGTCAACCAAATAGGCTAAAGCAAAAAATAAAATAGCGGGGAGCAGGATAGCTATTCCATTAAAATTTCCAAATACTGCGTACTCATATTGTAAATATCCGGTAAAGGTTACAAATGTAAGACAGCCTAAAAGAAGAATATAGTCATTCAGCATTTTTTCGGAAACCACTTTTTCATTGGAGTAAGGTTTGCGCTTCATATAACAATACCCTAAGCAGGTAAATGAAATAGCTGCAATAAAAAGTATCACTGCCAGATGGCCTATAGAATCAATATTTTTATAAACCAGAACACCCAAGCCGGTGCTGAGTAATAAAATGCCTATATAAAGAAGCGTCCTTACCTCAAAACCAACCGAGAAAAGACGGCCTGAATATGCTAACTTTATTTTTTGAAAGGAAGCCTCGCTCAGGGGACCTTCCTTCACTAGTTTTTCTGCTATCTTGATGTCTTCGTTCATATACTCAATGGCAAATCTACTTGAATTTTGATATACCGAGGAATTAAGCAATGGATATAGACTTTTTCCTTTAAATAAATTCGAGAAATTTCTTATCTTTGTAAAAATAAATAGTCGAGGTATTAAACAAATACTATTTCTGTTTAAGTATAATGTAATTTTACACGTCTTAATAAATAGTTTTTTAGTTTTTCTGATAACCCCGATGGACCTCCACAACCTTTCTCAAGTAGTGATTGTTTTTCTGCTCAGTACCGTTAAATTCGGGTTCGGAGGAGTTCCTTTAGCTGTAATGGTTGAAAAGTTTCCCTTTTTTAAGGCTATTACAATAACAGCTGCTGGAGGCGTTACCAGTACCATAATATTTGCCAATTTAAGCGAATGGCTGTTGGATAAATGGCATGCCTTCCGGAGCAGATATTTTCCGTACCGTAAACATAAAAATGTTCCGGAAGGTAAATTTACCAGAAAAATCCGTGAAAAATGGGGGTTGTACGGGTTAGTATTTTTTACTCCGTTTATTTTATCCATACCAATAGGAACCTTGCTTTCCGTTCATTTTTATCATGACAAGCAAAAGGTCATTTCCTATATGATTGTATCCATTATAGCTTGGGATTTGTTTTTCTATTATTTTTATAATTATTTATACCCTCTATTGGCAAACCATGTTCATTTAAGATAAATGCCTGAATCTAGTATACTCGTTCAAAATAATCTTTCACAATTGCTAAAATTGGCTCTGGACGCCGGTAAAGCAATATTGGAAGTATATGCAACAGCCTTCAGTGTAGAATTAAAGGAAGACCATTCACCGCTGACGCTTGCCGATAAACGATCCAATGAAATTTTATGTAATGGGCTTAGTAAAATAGGGGGAATACCCATAATGAGCGAGGAGATGAAACAACTCCCGTACGAGGAAAGAAAATCGTGGGAAAGCTTTTGGCTGGTCGACCCGCTGGATGGTACAAAAGAATTTATAAAGCGGAATGGCGAGTTTACTGTAAATATAGCCCTTATAGATCGAAATGATCCGGTCTTCGGACTGATTTATGTGCCTGTTACCGGCCAGTTTTATTATGCCCTAAAAGGACAAGGTTCTTACACCTTTTCCACTTCAGATTCAAATACCATACCTAAGGAGTTTAATGAAATTATTGCCAAAAGTAAGAGGCTGCCCATTGAACACCGGCCACTCGGGGAGTTTAACATAGTGGCCAGCCGCTCTCATATGTCTGCCAAGACGGAAGCCTATATTAATGCGGAAAAAAGCAAATATCCCGTTGTAAATATTGTTTCGGCTGGAAGCTCCTTAAAATTTTGTTTGGTTGCCGAAGGTAAAGCAGATGCCTATCCCCGCTTTGGACCTACTATGGAATGGGACACCGGGGCCGGTCATATCATAGCCACAGAGACAGGAAAAAAATTGGTTCGTTGCGATACAATGGATGTACTGACATACAATAAACCTAACCTGCTTAACCCTGACTTTCTGGTTTTTTAAAAAAGGAGATACTTGGGTTTCGCTTATTCTCAGTAATATTGCATAATTTATTATACGAATAGCATGGCAAAAATTGCACTTATCACAGGTGTTACAGGACAGGATGGCGCTTACCTCGCTGAATTTCTTTTGAAAAAAGGATACACCGTTCATGGCGTAAAGCGCAGAAGCTCCATGTTTAATACCCACCGCATTGATCATTTATACAAGGATGTGCATGAAGGGAACTCTAAGTTTTCTTTACATTATGGCGACCTAACGGATTCCACTAATCTTATCCGCATAGTGCAGGAAGTAAAGCCTGATGAAATATATAACCTGGCCGCACAATCGCATGTAAAAGTTTCTTTTGAAACTCCTGAATACACAGCCAATGCCGATGCCTTAGGAACACTGCGCCTTTTAGAAGCCATCCGGATATTAAAGCTGGAGAAGAAAACAAAATTCTACCAGGCATCCACCTCAGAATTATATGGAGAGGTGCAGGAAATACCTCAAAAGGAAACTACTCCTTTTTATCCGCGCAGCCCTTATGGAGTAGCTAAATTATACTCCTACTGGATTACTAAAAACTACCGTGAAGCATACAATATTTTTGCCTGCAACGGAATATTATTCAACCACGAAAGTCCGGTGAGGGGAGAAACTTTCGTTACCCGTAAAATCACCAGAGCCGTAGCCCGCATTAAATTAGGATTACAGAAAGATCTGTTCCTTGGAAACCTGGATGCAGAAAGAGATTGGGGGCATGCTAAAGATTACATTGAGGGAATGTGGATGATGCTGCAACACCACAAAGCAGATGATTATGTCTTGGCGACCGGTAAAAAAATCTCGGTTCGTAAATTTGTTGAAATGGCTTTTGCCGAAGTTGACATTACAATTGTATGGAAGGGCAAAGGAGTAAATGAAAAGGGCATTAATAAAAAAACCGGCAAAACAGTGGTCGAGATAGATTCCCGCTATTTCCGCCCAACAGAAGTTGACTTATTAATTGGTGATGCAACTAAGGCCTACAAAACGCTGGGATGGAAACCCAAACACACTATTGCCGCTTTAGTGAAAGAAATGGTAGAATCTGATATGAAGCTTTTCGGCAGAGATAAATACTTGCTGGAGGGTGGCCATGAAATAATGGTATTTAATGAATAGTTGTATATAGTTTAATGGAAAAGAACGCAAAAATATTTGTTGCCGGACGCGGAATGGTGGGTTCTGCCCTTGTAAGAAGGCTGGAACAATTAGGATACAGGAATATAATTACCCGTACCTCAACTGAAGTTGACCTGAGAAACCAACAACAGGTATTTTCATTTTTTGAAAAAGAAAAGCCCGATTACGTTTTTCTGGCTGCCGCCAGGGTAGGTGGAATAAACGCCAATAATACCTACCGTGCTGAATTTTTGTACGATAATCTGATGATAGAATCCAATATCATTCATGCTTCTTATTTGAATAAGGTTAAAAAACTTCTTTTCCTGGGCTCTTCCTGCATTTATCCGCGCATGGCTCCGCAGCCGCTAAAGGAATCGTACTTGCTCACAGGCACATTGGAATATACCAACGAACCCTATGCCATTGCTAAAATTGCAGGCATCAAGCTTTGTGAGAACTACAGATTGCAGTATGGGTGCAATTTTATTTCGGTTATGCCCACTAATTTATACGGCCCTAACGACAATTACGACCTTGCCAAATCGCACGTTTTACCGGCATTGTTAAGAAAGATACATACGGCTAAAATTAAAAATGTACCTACCGTTGAAGTATGGGGTTCTGGCACACCATTGAGGGAATTCCTGCATGTGGACGATCTTGCCGATGCCTGTTTATTTTTAATGGAAAATTACAATGAACCTGAATTAGTAAATATTGGCACCGGAACTGATATATCCATAAAGGACCTTGCCCTTATGATTATGAAAACAGCTAATTACAAAGGTGAGATTAAATTCGACAGCACCAAGCCCGACGGAACACCCCGTAAACTGCTGGATGTAAGTAAACTAATGGCTCTTGGCTGGAAACCTAAAATTAGTTTGGAAGAAGGCGTAAAGATGGTTTACAAAGATGTGGAGCAAATGAGTTTTGCCGAGTAAATTGATAGCCTATTTCCCAAATGTATATGCAATGCCCCCTGTGAAATTAATCATGGCAAGATAGGGTGCAGCATTTATACTGCCACGACTAGGAGGAATTTCATTACTATTAGGAGTATTAATTTGAACCGTTGGGCCTCCAATATCCTCCTCCGTTCCAAATAATAAATCGCAGCTTTCAAATAAGTTCCAGTCTCTATTTAAATACTGACCAATAGTAAATCCAAGCTGAAAAATATTTTCAGCTATTATTTGGTGGCTAATAATCCAGTTACAAGAAGCAACGCTATATTGTTGTGTATTTGTGTTGTATACCTGCACTATGCAATTCCCGTCTAATTTTGGGAAGTTGAAATAAAACTCCCCTGCCATAAACCGAATCCCAAAATATCCCTCTTTAGAAGGAGTATACCATGTTTTTGTTAGCCCGGCTAAAAAAGCAAAATGATTATATGTATGATTTCCTGCATTATTAATAAACCCATAGCCATATTCGTTTAAAAGCCCTGTAGCATTAAATGTATTGCGTATGTAATCACTTATAAAAGTAAATGACCAGCCTGTTCTTCCCATCCTTAGGTTAAGTGTTAAATTGGTTGTAACATTTCCGTTAGCAAAGCCGCAATATTCATTATCATAAGGGTAATTAAATGTAGAGCCATATCCTCCAATAAGGTTGCTATATCCAATATTGAAAGCTAAATTTACAACAGGTAGTTTTGCCGTATCACTATTCAAGGTTTTACTGTGGTCAATAGTATTTATTTCTCCATTAGAAGAGTGTATGTAATTTATCAAAGATGCATAGGCGGCGCTACGATACTTCCCTGCCGAATTAATAAAGTAAACCTTTTTAGCTTCCACCGAAAGAACCTTAGCTACAATTTTACCTCCATCAACAAAAACAATAGTATCCTGTCCCTTGCAAAACGAAAAGGAACAAGAAAATATAATGGAAATACAGAAGATATGTTTTTTCATTCCTTTGAAATTCAACACAAAAATAACAATTAATGATTCCTGAAGAACCTTTAACAATTACCATCCACTTGCCAAGCACTTGTTTGACACAATGTTTATA
>Ga0302191_10000449_pt1 | contig 26485 bp, 18 predicted proteins | sample II_Bog_E3_1_FD_198775 | JGI IMG/M metagenome (GOLD analysis project Ga0302191, IMG submission 198775) | Peat permafrost microbial communities from Stordalen Mire near Abisko, Sweden - II_Bog_E3_1 | ecosystem: Environmental > Terrestrial > Soil > Wetlands > Peat | place: Sweden: Abisko...
TCTTACTTCATTAATACAAAGGAAAATCAATTATTTTTACTTATTTTTTTGTTAATTCATACCCTTTCCTTTATCTCTTTTTTATAAAAATGTGAAATTATCATAAGTTTATTGAGCTACAAAATTCTTTAATTCCTTGATATGTAATTGCTAATTTTTCCTCTCAAGTTGACTTGAAATAAATGAAACTAATTAAAATAAAATAAGGGGCCATTCTAAAACTAAAGAATTTATTTTATTGATATTTAAAATGAATATTTTTAAAAAGAATAAATACGCTTCAATATTTGAAAAAAATTATTTAAATATCATGGCGGCTCTCCATGTTATTATTTAGGTAATGATCTATTTGTGATAACTAATTTGTTATCATTTCACTCCATAAATCATTCTTTTATGGGACAAGTCAAACAACAATAATTTAGCAACTCCTCATTAAATACTCTTATCTTCAAGAAATTCATCATAAATATATTTTAAATTTTCTTTTATTATTTTACTGGCCGATTAAGGTTATTGATCAGTTACAGATAATTTTTTAGGCATTAAAATATATGGTGGTTTATTACAACTATCATTAAATAAAAAAGATATAAAAGTCATGCAGCAACCTCAGCCTCAACCTCAACCACAACCGCAACAACAATAAACTACAAGCAGCTAAATTCTAAAGTTAATCAAGAACAACCCTTACACTCAGTTCCTCAATGGAAAGGAAGTGACTTTTTCCATCATGAAGAAAAAACAACAAACTTTTATTATGAGCAACGAACGCTTTCTGTGCCTCATAGGCATTGAATCAATCGGATATGCTCGCACCTTTCCTGCTAACATTTAACTGCCCTTTAAAGACACATCATAACTCCCTAAATTTAAGCAACAATTTACGATCTCTCAAATCAAGACTTCCTCATGCAATCAATAAACTTTGACTATTGAATTTTCTGATCCTAAAATAGGAAAATGGGAATTTAGTTGTCCTTCTAAAGTGTGCGCTTTAAATTGGAAAAACAAAATTGAAGCAGCCATTCATGATTTTACAGAATATAATGCAGGACACTTCAAAAATTGGGAAGACTACCTAAAAGTTAAGCAAGCAAAATCTTTGCAGCAGCAAATTTCTAACACCAATGAAGTCAATAATTATCTCAATACTCATAATTATCAAGAGGAATCTATCTTCCTGGATAAGGATCAGCGCAAATCCCCTCAAAAAAAATCTTAAGTCAGCAACGGATTCAATTTTAATGCTAATATCGAACCCCCTCAAATTAATTCTAATTTCAATTTGTCAGGAATGGGTATAAATGCTAATTTGCAACCTCCTAATGTAAATGCTAGCTTAAATTTTGGAACCCCTTAAACAAAGCCCAATACTGGTGGACAAACCCCAGGTACTAATTTTAATGCTAATATACAACTACCTAGCCTAAATTCAAACTTAAATTTTCAGTCACCTCAAATATAAGCAAACATCAATGGACCTCAGATCAATTCTAAAATACAACCCCCTAATCTCAATGCTAACTTTAATTTTTAGCCGCCTCAAATACAAGCAAATATTAGTGGACCTCAGATCAATTCAAATATAGGCGGACAATTACCTCAAGGGAATGCGAATGTTAATCTATCAGGCCCTAATATCAATACGAGTTTCCAGGCACCTTCTTTAAATGCTAATGTCAATCTGCCTCAAGTAAATGCTAATGTTAATTTTAATGCTAATGGTAGTCTTCAAGGTCAAGGAGGACTTAATGTAAATGCGAATGTGCCCTCTTCCGGCATCTTTTCGTCAAACATAAATACTAATCAATCAAATGTCCAACCTCAAAAATCAAATGGACCGACAACAGTTTCCTTTAAAGGTCCTGAAGCGACCAAAGTGTAAAGTTTTATCCTCCAAGATACCAATCGTAACCTTAATAGCTCCTTTTTGCTCAACAAAAGTATGAGTTCTCTTTCATCTGCAAATAGGGAATAAATTAAAAATGAGATCTCCAGACAACGCAGAAATTGGATTTAGTAACTATTGGGAGGTCAATAAGAAGGAGAATTAGTAATTGAGTTCCGCAACTACGTCTAAAAGATCGTTTAGGTTATTATTGGTGAGCTTCATATTTCGCAATAGTCAAGAATATTCCCTGCGTATGAATACACCAAATAATACGCTTCCTATTTACTGGAAGATACTTACCTTTAAATATATTTCTATTCTGAAGACCAATACTAGTAAAAGCATCTTAGATATTAAAATGCGGCTGTCTAGTTTAAGAATATGGAATATTTGCTGAACTCCACTTAAAATGGGGGACCTCTCAGAGTTCCATTCATGATGCTCTATTAATACAAAGGATTTTTGGGAATGGCAAGGTCAAGAATTGCAGAAGCTGGTCGCAATAAAAATCGGGAGTTGCTTAACATCTTAAATAGGCAATAATTTTAGGAGGTTTCAAGAATTAGCGCAGAAGTCCTTCTCAATGAAAATAAGTGCAAGATTGTTTCATATGATCGAAAAACACCCATCTCCAAAATCAATACTCAGCATCAAAGAGTGTATTTTGTCTAAAAATTAACTGAATTTTTACCAACAGAAAGTACAAATTATAACGTAGATTAACATAACATCCTTCGACTCTAACTCATGCAAGATGAAGAATTTGATGGCATAGTCTTTAGAGATAGGAAAAATCAAATTAAGTTTTAACAAGTATTGAGATTTATTGACTAAAAAATTAAATTTTTTGTTAAAGCCATTGAAAACTAAGAATAATACTTCACCAACACCCATGAACTTTCAGAAATCATTCACTTCTATGGCCTTAATATTCGCCACCTCGGTCTCATCTACCGTCTAACCACTCAACCTTGGATTAAAAAAATCATTCGCTCCGAAATAGCTGCTCGATGCGTGAAAAATTTCTTTCGAGTAGATATTCAAAGATTTACTATGTAAAAGCCTAAAGTTTCCTCTAATCGATAAATATAAGCGTAAAGAAAAAGAGTGATTAGTTTCTTGAATGTGTTGTTCGGTAATACTGAATCAACTCTTAAATTTTGGAAAAATATCAACTCTTACAGTCAGAAATTCTTTAATACCAACGTATGGGATAAAGATTTCAGCGATTTAAATATTCCTTATTTCTTGCAAGCAGTGCAGTCGAATTTGAAAATTGTCCTCAGTGACCGCATTTTCCAGAGAAGACTTTTCTCATCACCGAACACATTCTAAGAGGGCGATTTTATTCAATTTTAATTTTCAGCAACTATCTACAACCTTGATTTTACTGACTCACTCTCCCTAATCAATGAATACATTGCGGAATAATCGTTGGATTCATTTCAAAATCTTTGCTAAATCCTCATCAAATAAACCAGCACAAAAATTCCCTATCTTGAGTTATTAAAGAAGCACCCCATTCATCAAAGGATAAATGAATTTTTAGTCAACTTTACTTCTCCTGATGAAAACCTTTAACTCTACAATAAAATTTAAACCTCTTTCCTTCCCAGCAAATTCCTTTATGAAAGCAAACTTGCACAAATTAAATGGTATTTGAAAGCTAACAGATTTGATAGAGTTTAACACCCAGCAAGGTTTATCGAGGAGCATGCAAGACGGTGGCTTGGATAAATACATCCCCTTTTCACTCAGCTCAATAGAATTTTAGCAGAGTATTTCTGTGAGGTGCAGGCAAACTTTTCCAATGCACTTAAATATGCTAACGCTTCCCTTGCAATGCAACAAGCATTATTTGGAGGAGATAATGAACGGCTGTGGAGAGATTACTTCCTGATTGGGAAGATACATTACTTTAATGGAAAACCTGAAGATGGGCTTAAATTCTTAATTAGGGCAAAAGGTCTTGCAAAGGTTTAAAATTTGACGGACTATTAAGTTTATGGAGAGCTCTGTTTGATGCTCGCAAAGGGATACATCAACACAAAATTCTATAAGGAAGCATATTTAATCGTAAAAGACCTTTATCAAAGCATTAAAGAGCAAAGAGATTAAAAATCCTTATTTTTCATTGCCTAATCAGTTACCATGATCAAACAGTTACTATAGATCAATCAAGAGCACGACTCATTCTACAAGTTTATTGAAACCGACTTTAGCAATATCATTTCTGCCTTTGTAAATGATCCCAAATTATTGGTTAGTTCAATCAAAATGATAGCTATTCCCTATCTAAAAAATGTTATCCTTCAAAAGGGTAAAAGCAAAGTTAAATTGCTCAGTATTATTGAAGAAATTTCAAAGATACAACAATCACCCAGTTCCAGTCTCGACTATCTTAAGGTCAAGATTGCTGAGGGCACATTCCCCAAAAACTATCTCAATTGCTTGAGAGATATTGACTCAGTAATTGATGAGATTGTTGGAAATCAGATGCTAGACCGATGGAAGAGCTTTAACAGAATAGCCAGCTCATCGCTGTTGGATAAAATTGGCAATTCTCAAATAAATCGCGGATTTGAATTCCTGGCCATTATGACCGCCATCTTTAACCTGTTGGGACGGGAAGTGCTCGAAGAGCTCTTTATTATAGAAAAATGATACCTATTGATCAGCATATAATCTTAAACGATTATTAGATATAATAATATTATAAGTTTGTATGATTACTTTAATATAAGGTTAGTCGTATTGCATGAAATTATAAGCGAACAACATTTTTGGTCAAACTGAAAATGACTCCTTTATTGATACCAAGTCATTTCTAGTATTTAAATAGGCATATACTTATTTTATCAAACTAAAATTGGTTTATTGATTGATAATGATAAAATGAATATTAAAAGAGAAATGAATATTGTTATTATAGCTTCTAATATGGATGTTGATAATATTGTTGGAGCTTGAAAATTATGTTTAAATAAAAAGGGCATAATAATTACTTTTTGCTCTTAATTTATTCGATATTAATCTAAATTATTTTGATAGAAATAGCATCACCCTCCTTTGTATTTTTTTGATACGGTTATACAAATCAGTAGCACCCGGTATTATAATTTCTCTATTCTTTGAATGAGATTTGGCGAGGCCTTAAGTAACATCACTATTCCGGAGTGGAAAGAGTGTTATTTAAACTACGAAGTGCTCAAGATTTTTGTCACTGTAATCAAGTAAATTGTTGAGGGGTTGGCGTTAAACGAGGAGATATAAAAAGACTTGAACAACCATGACACAATCGCTAATATTAATTTCGAATAATACTACCTTCTGCCCGCTGTTATCATGGAACTGAACATCATTAAAACAACTCTCATGTAAAAATTGGTGGTCTTTAATGAGCTGTTCTTTCACACCTACTTTTTTCAGACTGAAATAACGGAGCTTTTTTATCAAATGAAGGTCATGCAAATTGAGTAAAGATACGAGATTTGTCTAAGGCTGAAGAGCAGACCGATTACTTAATAGAAGTTACCTTTATTTTTGACTTATACATAATATGCTTATATTTAAATTAGCTATCTCTCAGAAATGAGAGAAGCAAATTTATAGGCAGAGCGAAAAATATTGAAAAAGCATAAAAAGTACGCGAAAAAGATGATAGAAACACCTCAACCTTCTCATGATAAAATAACTCGCGTGGCTTGCATTGAGCTCGAGTATATGAACAAGATAGAAGATCTCTATGTTGAAAAAAACAAATAATTGGAAAGTAAAGTTGCAAGGTAATTTTTAAGACTTGCTGCCCATAAGGAGGAGAATAACTAGGTGGACTATCTTTGCTTAGGAATGGGTATTGGGGCCAGTATCATTGTGCTTGGCGCCATTATTTTCATTATCATCTATACTGGCCAGAGCATTGAGAATGGATCAATTTTCTCCCGTGACTTTCCAACTTGGCGAGGCACAGCTATCTTTATCCTTTATATTTGGGTATTGGGCTTCGATCTGTATTGTTTCTAAAAATATAAAATCAGTCATCGTTTGATCTTTAAGTTCGATGATCACCACTACTCTACTTCAGCAGAAATATTCAAATTGGCAGGTCTGTTTACCAGTATATATCTAGCCCTTTTTCTATTCTATTTAATGATGATCACAGGCATCATTCACAACACTTCAGCTTTCGGCTCTTAATACATGGTCAGTATCATTTGGGCTGGACTCTTCACCTATCTTTTCTTGCCATTACCAATCTTCAACTATTAAGGACGACTCTTCGCTTTAAAATTACTGTTTAGATGTTTGATTTCCCCAATAATGGGAGTCGAATTTTCGATTGTATGGATGACTGATCAATGGATTTCTATGGCAACTCCCTTACGTGATTTAGCCTATACTATGTGCTACTACACACGATTGAATTTTAGTATTCCAAGTGTTAACCCTTGCAAAAATAATTCCACTTTTTAGGTGATAGCTTTAGTTGTAGTAATCTCCCTCGCCTATCGTATGATGCAATGCATTCGATTGGGAATCAGCCAAGGCAACTATTTCTGCTCGCTGAACTTTGCGAACACAATAAAGTATACACTTTCGCTGGGGGCTTCCATAATTTCTTATGTCTATAATTTAGGATATGCCAACTTACTCTGGCTATGGGTGGTGGTTTCAGCGATATCGACCTTTTACTCTTACTATTGGGATCTGAAGAATGACTGGAATTTACTGTAACCAAACTGCAAAAATGTTCTACTACGAAAATATCTCACTTTCTAGCCCAAACGCAATTACTACATAGTGATAGGGCTTAATTTTATAATGCGATTGAGCTGGATGCTCACTCTCTCACCCGATATTGCACTTCTCTTCGGAAATTCTAATTTACTTACCTTTGTCACTGGTAGCATAGAAATCATCCGTCGTGGAATTTGGAACTTGTTCAGAGTTGAGAAGGAGCACATCAATAACTGTGTGGAATTTAAAGCCATCCCAGATATGAGTTCCCTCTAGAAAAAGTTGTAATCGCCGGACTAAACCGAAGGAGAGCCTAATCTTCATCATGAAAACCAAGTAAACCCTCGATAGCAAGTAAATTAGAACGATATGCGTGATACAATAAAAAAAGAGTTCATTTCTTTGATTAAGGCCAAAATATAGTAGCGAGATAATCGTGAGAAATAGTTCGACTAGAATTACGAATCAATCCACCTTGAGGAAGTAAAAAAAATGAAAAAGCAAATGAAAAGTTGTGTGCAAAGGGTCAAGGGCAAATAATGATTTTACTAATGCTTCCTTTTCTTAACTATCTTCATTGATCCATGAAGGGATTCACTATTTTTATACTATAAAAAAAATACAGAAGGTGGGGTTTGAACCCACGCCCTTTCGGAATAGAGCCTAAATCTACCGCCTTAGACCACTCGGCCACTTCTGTTTCACTAATACACTCTGCCTTTTCAGCCTCAAATCCTAAATATGTTTCAATATCTGATGTAAATCAAGGAGATGCCACCAACTTCCAATAACTGGCTTTTTCTTTGCGAGGCTGCTCCAAAATAAAATTAACATATTTGTTAAATCCTTCTCCGTTCTCGTCGGCAAAGGGAGAGCCCAATACCTTTTCTCCAGCTGCCACCACTTCAAGCAGCCCCAAAATTTAAGGTGTCAACAGCTCGCAATACTCCATTATGATGTTTTCGATTTATCCGTGATGCTCCTCACCAATGAGGTCATCATTGCGAATCACAAGCAATGTCCACAGATGAAGAATATTTTAGAATACTTTTTTAGTGTTAGAATCTTTGATTTGCTCAAGACGCTAAAGACATGAATTTAGGATATAGAGGTCACCTGTGCTAATCGCAATTATTTGACCCATAAAAACCTGAGTGCTATTCCAGATATCGGTGGAGGGTATCTGCTGCTACTTCAAGTTCATCATTTTTACTCCCATCTCCTGAACCTTTGTCCAAATTTTTTTCTTGAGAAAATTTAAAATACTATTAAAAGTATGAGGAAATGACTTATCAATTTCCAATGACTATAAGGCGGAGGACTAATTAGCTCAATAAATACCTCTTCAAGAAACTTTAAAGTGGGTGATTTGATAGGCTTGCCCTTGAGACTTTTTTGAAAATTCTAAAGCACATATTTAGTAGTTTGTTGGATGAGCACATGATTTTAACCCTACCAAGTATTGTTAACGTCATTGTTGCTGTAAAGTACACCCATTTTGCTGTAGGCGGAAAATCCATGTCCTCCCATCATCTGGCGGCATTAACGGATCGTTTCTGTTGCCACCCATGCTGTTTTTGATTTTAAGACGGAAGAAATCGCATGAATTTATTGCAAGAGAGGGTTGGTTGGGCTTAGGATATTTTTTTATTGGTTGTTCTCAGCTTCAAAGAAGGTTTTCATGGTTACTGTCATATATATTATCTCTTGAGCGAGAAGAGGTATCATTCGTCTCTTGGTGAGCGGATATTAGATCAATAGAGTTTACTTTTATCCAGCTTTTTTGGCAAACTGTCTTCGAACAAAGGTATAGCGTAAGGCAATGGCGAGAGCAGATAATCCTAAACTAGTGCTATGACAGCACATGTAAAGCCTTCCTTCAGAAAGAGCTGCTAAAGTCATTCCAAAGCGTTTATTTTCTCCTTACACTGTGCTAAAGAATTCCCCCTTTTAATTAATGCCTGATACCTTATCAAGCAGATTATCCACAGGAATCCTAAATTAATTAAACATAATAAATCCATTATCGATTGCATTTAGGCCAAATTTAGGCCCACAGTCACCGATTATTATTCCAGGTAATACTTTGTGTGTCTTAGAATCTCTCAAAGGCACTATAAAAGCATGAACTCCATGGCAAACATTTTAAATATAAAGTTGAGCCCAAATTATGCTCATATTTGATGTCTTTGCCGATCCTCCTATCCAAAATTTCATGGCTTCTCTGGAAGGAGAATGAATGATAATTTCTCTTGTTTTATGATCATAGTGGGCTTCAGTGAGTATCCCCTTGACATTAGAGCCATGCATAAGTTCAGTGAGACCAAAGCAGCCAATATCTCTAAATTTGCAGGCGTTTTAATAGAAAATTTAATGCTTGATTGTACCCAATCTTTAAATGGTCTTTATATAAAGAGAGTAGTGTACTCCTACTTTTGTGGTCAAATTTAAGTCGTAGAAAGTGAGTCCATTCCCAAATAGAGTAAATTTATTAGGGTTATTTTTTATGGTTTAGCGGTCAGATATGTTGATATATTTTTTCACAAAGAAAGCCTGCTTGGTAGTCTTTTATCTTTGAGATGCTCTGTCACTCTCTGTAAGATGATAATGCTAAAACTATCCTGGATTTTGAGACACAATATCTAAAGCTCTCATTCTTTCCATGTAGTTGGGTCCATAGACAATTCTGTTAAATTAATCCTTGTCAATAGTTGATCTTTTGCGGTAATCTGAAAAGCTTACTTAATTCTAAGAAATGAGCTGTTTTTGCAAGTCCAGCAAACGATTCATATTTTTAATGTGATTCGATAATTCTCAATAAGATTTGAATAGATAGTTGCCAATAAGAAATGACGTAAGCCCGTAACATTATTTATATCAATTTGTTATGCAGTAATACAATTGATTATTAGATACAATTTAGATGTTCTGTTGCTGTAAGAGTGACGAATCCCCTATCTGCTACCAGGTCGAGAAGAAGGATTAACACAACAATAAAGTCGTTTAATACTACTCGAAAGTGGAAGATGTTGATCCATCCCTTCTGCAAGATCACAATACCAAAATTATCAAAGTTAAAAGATCTTCTTTCCAGGAAGCGCATCGACAAACTATGGAAAAAAAATAAAAGTTTACTGACTATGAGTTTCCTCCCAATAACTCCAGCCTTGGACATCTTCCTGGATTTGAAGAAGCTCAACCATCATGGAAGAGAATTTCTTAACTCATCAAAAAGCCCACTCTTTTCGATGGTAAAATCTAACCTAGAGACGTAATCAACGTAAACGTGGGAGATTGCTATTTTTTATCCTCAATAGCGGCCCTTGCTGAAGATCCAAAGATAATATAAAATATCTTTCATGGACAATCATATAACTAATAGGGAATCTACAAAGTAGCTCTCAGAGTTGACGGGCTAGTTGAAGAAATAGTGGTCGACGACAACATCCCCATCAATCAGTTTGGTGCTCCTATTTTTTGTCAACCCAACAAAACAGGAGAGTTTTGGGTGTTGATTCTTGAGAAAGCTCTTGCCAAGATTCATGGAGGCTATGCTAATATTATCTGTAAACATTTAATTATTTAGAAGGCACACCCAGTGAAATTTTCAAAGCAGTGACCTATGCCCCTTCTGAATCACTAGTGTTTACCGATCGTCCTGAGGAAAAACAAAAAATATGGCACCTGATAAATTAATATACACAAAATCACTATCCCTTCTGTACCACTACCAAGTAATAAATCCCTGCTGAAGTGGGCTTAACTCCCTCCCATACATATACTGTGGTACTAAACATACTATGCAGATATCCGCGGCAACTCTCACCACTAATGATGAACATCATTTCTAGGTTGTGCGATTGAGGAATCCTTGGCAAGAAATGATTTGGAAAGGCACAGCAAATCTACATGATGAAACATTTTGGAATAATATTGTTAACGATGGGGAGAAACAAAAACTATTACAGCCAACAATGGCTGACTACGGTATTTTTACCATGACCTTCAACGATTTTGTGAGTTACTTCAATCAAATTCACTATTGTAATCTTAGTGGCAGCGGTAAATTCTTTTCCTAAGAGATCTACGTCAATAAAAAGAATGCAAGTATTTTTGAAATAAGCATCATCAAAGAGGGTATTTATACTCTTGAGCTGAATCAGTCTCCTATCTATAATCATTCTATTAACTAAAATGGACAAGAAAAGGATAAATAAATCTGTCGATCAACCATCCTGCTGATTAAACACGAAAAGGCGTAAAACAAGCAGCAAAAAGACACTTTCTCATTTGTGAATGGAATAATGAAATATTCCGAGCTAAATACAGTTCTTACTGAAAAACTAATTCCTGGAGAATATCTAGTTTATGCCAAAATTGATTCTACTTTGAGTGGAAAAATACCAATCACGACAACCCTCAGTTTGTATTCCTAAAATTATTCAAAACTGCAGCCCGTCCGAAAAGAGAAGTATCCTGATTTATTAAAAGATACCTTCCTTCTCCAAGGAAGGCAAAATAAAAAGAGTTTTTATAATGATAATAAAATGTGGATTTCATGGAAACTGCTCTTCCAGCAAGGAGGGTATGCTTATCTGGCCTTGGGAAATTAAAAAGACAGCGAAAGTGCATTTATTATCACATTTGACGAAGAGTAATTGTATGATGATTCAGCGAGTTCACGAGGATGAACTTCAAACTCAAAAAATCCTTTAAAGGTAAGGGCCAAGGACAAATTCTGAAGGTGAATCCTGGATAAGAAACAATTATCCTTGCTCGAGTGACAAAAGAGCCTATAACAACAGTTAAATTTCCTCCACACCTAGACATCAAAATCGAGCCTATTTGATAGATCTTTAGCATAAAATTTAATATGATTGAATTTGAGTAACTTGAATATTGTTGCAAGCATAATAATAAAGCTTTTTTAATTATTTGATTTAAGTATGAATTATTTTATAAGAGAAAAAACAAAATAATTCAAAAAATCATCAAAATAGAAGATATGACTTGCTAACTGGCAGAAATAACAATGAACTCAAGCACTAACCAAAAATGGCAAAGTCTCCGATAAACAGTAATTTCAAAGGAGCATGAATCAAAAATCCGAATTAGCAAAAGAGATGGCATCCAAGCCACGCAGAAATACGTTGAACTTTCCCATTCCTATCGGATGAGTGGGCAGTGATCCAATGTGATTAATATTTTTCATAAGAAGAAATATGTAAAATAGAAGGAAAAAACTAAATCAATTCTCATGACGGAATCAATATAAGACAGCATTTGCCTGCAAAGAAATGGTTTTAATTAGAAACTAACCAAAATTAAGAATTTCGTTTTGGTAATTTTTCCTATCCTTACGAGCCAAAGGCAAGTGAAAGGGTCCGAAATGTTATAAAAACCATTTACAAAATAATGTGTTAGCCGGATACTAAGGACTTACTGAGATATGAATCTGTCAGGAACTCATCCATAATATCGCCACAAAATCCCTAACCGCAGATGGTAGCAGAATACCACTATAAATAGCGACCGATATCATAGAAGATATAATTATTCGAAATGAAGACAATGACAACAACTCTGTTACTCCTTGTGGTTCTCTTGACCATTGCATCCGCTCAAGTCTCTCTCACTGATCCCTACTGCAGCGCAGTCTCCAACACTACTGAACTTTGCACTGAATGCTATCCTGGATATTATCAGGCAGGAGTTGCTGGTGGACCATGTGTCCTCCAAGACCCCTTGTGTGCTAGTTATAGCTCTAGTGAGGTGTGCACCTCATGCTACCTTGGCTACTATTTCGCAGGAGTTGCAGGTGCCAGATGTCAACTTCTCCCTGCGAACAGCAACTGCGCTACTTACGACTTTGTTTCCGGAAATTGCCTTAGTTGTTGGTGGGGAGCGCCTCAAGGGCAAATCTGCGCCTGATTATTTATGCCACCATCATTTATCCAAACCATACTTTTTGCTATCTCATAATTGCAACGTTAAATTTTATTATTAAAATTGATAGTGCTTTAATTCTAAGTTTGAGCGAAAGGATTTTCAGATACTCTCTGATCTTAGTCTTTTCGATTTAGATATCTTTGATTTAGTGTTAATAATCTTATAAACTATTTCCACTCAAGTTATTAATTAATTCCTGAAAGATGAATAAAAAGTAGTCACTTAAAATCAATCTTTGATTACAATCCATACCTTACCGATTTATTTTGATAATGGTCGCCTCTTTCTCCAAGTCATTTTTTTTTATGGCAAACAAGTACCAGTTTCTTAAATTTTGCACTCGGTTTTCACCTCTTCCAACTTTATCTCTTCTACTTTGACTTCGGGTACCTCGACTTCGTTAATTCCTTTTTCAGCTGGAGCGTATTTTATATTTATGCCACTATTGATTTACCAGTTTTAAACGGTTTTTGACTGCTCTTTCTCTCCTGATTAAATCACCGGTGCTTCAATGAAAGATAGGTGCATTGTTGGTTTTAGTGACTGTTTGATTTCAGTCATCTAGGACGTCTGCCCATTTTTAATACAATTTTCAGACTAAGGGCCGTCCCTCTATTTAGGAGGGTCTTTTTTGATTGGATCTAGCTGGCTATTAACTTTGCTGGTGGGCTGTTCTCCAAGAGTCTGGACATAGAAGGAATCTAGGGATTCCTTATATTATTCTTCCTCTATCTTAATAGAATGGGATCCATAGAGCAAGAACATCTGATCCAAGATAATAGCAACTCTGGCTGAGCTTTCCTCGCTTAAGTTCTCATCCCGATGATAAATGTCAAGAACTTAGCGTCTTTCGTCGAGCAGGTGATAGCTTTAAAAGAGTCTGATCACTTCCATCGGATCAGTCCATTGGATCTTCGCCTCGTCAGTTTTGCAATTAGCTTTGTTTAGTTTTTCTACGATTTCGAAAAGGATCTGCTCGATCTTTTGGTTGACTATCTCCTCTGTTAATATTCCTTCGGTCGAACTTCTGCTCTTTACTTCCGAGTAAATATGGTCAACCAGTTATTGCTGTTACTGTTAATGGATTAAGTTTTTGCCCTTCGATGGCCTAAATATCAGCTTATTTTTTAGTTGCCTCGAAGGGAACAATAACTTGCAAATAATCTTTTTTTAGTATCGAATGATCGAAGCAAAGCTTAAGGCTGATGAATCATTATCTATCTTTTGCTTCAGTTACCGATACCCGAATACGAAATTTTATGGAATTTTTCCGAGGTGTTTAATTTGGGTAAAGTCAGACTTAATTTGAGACGGGAACAGGATACTCATATCTGACGAGGGTTCCACATACTTTAAGAATCTTTCATATCTTTCGCAGCACACTTCGCTCGGTATATTTTACCCATAGTTATTCAAGATAAAACTGGAAATTTCTGCCCACGATGACTCGGGATAATTGAACTTAGCTGCGAGTAAAATGAGATCCTATTTGGGAGAAAGTCCAAACATTAAATAAAGATTTTCTAATCAACTCTCGACGATAGTTATGATAAGGACTTATATAATTAAATATCATCAATTGAAGTACAACATTCGAATTCTAACTTTATTATTGCTAATAGATATTTGTCATTCTGGATGAGATATTGCTTTTGATATATTTATGCAGGGCACCGTCGTTTTGAATCAGTATACGCTTCAAAGGCTTAAGGTGAAGATTAACTCTCAGGCTCCCTATCATGATTTGACTCTTCAAAAAGATAACATTCTCTTGCTGGAAGGATGCGATAAACTCAAACCTAATACTATTAAGATTGAAGTTAAGCTTACCATCTCCGAAGCCCTCAACTACTGCTTGAAGAGAACAGCAGCCATCGCTAAGTTGTGGATAAAAAGCACGTTCATTGGGCTTATTCTCCTGACGAAAGAAGGGTAGTATTGCTTTGAGGAGATGAATTACTACCTGTTTGCAGAAGCTTACTGCAACAGATCCGCTGACAAATTACAGATCTCCATTCTTCATTTGAAGTAATAGGCCAACAAGACAGAACTATTTTTGCAAATTCGAGTCAGCAGACAGGAAAACAGTTTTGACTAGTTTGAGAAGCTGGAGTAGATTGTACTGGAGCTCGGCAGCCCGGAGTACAACTTCAGTATCAGAAGTTAAATTTCTGAAGTTGTGGTTCAGGCCATTCATGCAAGCGAGGTATTGACATAAGACGAAAGTAAATTCTAAAATCGAATCAAATTCATCGACAAAAACTACTCAACGCCTCTCGGCGTAATTAAGGACATCAGTCAAATCTATTCAAGTCTGAACATGTAAAACATGTAAGTGGAAGGCATCGAAAAGAGGATACAAAATTTGCCAAGATACGCTACGACGCCCACTTAGAAATAAAGTAAACTGTTCATGTGCCATGACATGAAGGGGGGGTATGTGTAAGACACGAATTTTTAAAATAATCTCGCTGCAGGAAAGGCAGTCTGCAACTATCGATACTTTTACTTAGAGCAGACTGAAATTTTCAATTACTTTTCGCATTTCAACATCACCGTTCCCCCAAAATCGTGGAGGGTGCTGTGCGATAAATACCACACGAAATGCTTGGGAACTTTCATAATTGAAAAGCCGGTCTATTAAGAGCAGGTGCTGTGCTCAAAGTAATTTGCGCTATTCTTGGTGGCCATTGCCAGAAAATGCCGATTCGATGGATACCTGGTGAACATCGAAGTGAAGATCAAGGCCCTTTCCTCATTTAAGAAATGGCTATAATATTTTACTTACAAAATGCATGAGTATGTGCCGAACTCAGTGGTCATTTGGTACGACAGCATTTCAGCACGGGATGGAGTCATTAACTATCAAAACGCTCTCAACCAGCACAACTTTTAGTTCTATCGCATGACTGATGGCATATTTACTAACTACTGGTGGAACGACGCCCTTCTTAAATAATCTATTAAATACAAGAACGTAAATACAAAAAAAGTTTATATTGGAAATGATTGCTACGGTCGAAACACTTTTGGGGGAGGAAAATACGATATTTACAAAGCAGTCAACAAGATCCTCGAGTACAAAAGCTAACTTAATATTGCCCTTTTCGCACCAGCCTACACCTATGAAAGCACTGGAGGAAATAACAGACATCTCTATCATCTCAACGAATTATCATTGTACAAGGGAATGAGGTCTCAGCTTATTGCAATTGATAAATGGAGAGATATTGTCAACAAAGGAAATGGCTGGAAAAATGAAGGCGACTGGGCTGCTACTTCTTATGATGTTTGCGAGAGGACGGCCATTATAAAATTTCCGCCTTTTGATCAAAATGCCAAGGTAAAGATACAATTTATGTTTGATATTATGACTCCTCAAGCCGATAGCCCTTACGTATCTGTAATTTTACTTAGAAAATTGTCATGCAAGTCCTTGATAATTCCAACAACATCCTTCTGCAAAACTAGGCTCACAATTTCAATAATTATAAAAAAACGCCTGAAGAGTAAACATTCAAGGTCGAATAATTGGAGATTGACCCATAAATAACAAGTAAAAATCAAATATCTGTAAAAATAATTGAAATGGGGCGATCAAAAGAAAAATGGGCAGGCCATTATGGACCGCACTTTAAAAATGAAAGGATATACGTCATAATCTATGAGAAAGAAAAGCATTGGATCAATAAAATACCCTTGAATCAAGTAGTTATTGGTGAACCTTTTCATACCTATTTTAATGTTGGCTACGGCGACTTTTTTCACAGCGAAGGATTAAAGAGGCAAGAAACTTATAATTATTTAGCTGATTTCGATCATCCCCATACTCATGTAATTAATCATCCCTTATAAACTGATTTTGATTTCAATCATTCATTTGTGGGAGGATCGAGCCTTTTGGTAAAATCTGAAACAATAAAACTATTAAGAGTTATCATTCCTGAAGGGCTAGATTTGACTAAAGAATACCAAATACAAGTGACAGTCAAGGACACTCCAAGCATATAGGTTGGCTTTAAGTATATATCAAAAATAGAATAATAGCGCATTTTCACTGCAAAATTGAGCAAATAAGAAGACATTAATGGGTGGAAACGATTTATTTTCAAAATGGTAACTGTTCTCAAGGATGTGAAATCAGATATTCGCAGCATTTTGGATATCCGCTCTCTTCAATATCCTTACTATTTAGGATAGATTAAGATAGTGGAAGAAAAAAAAGAAAAACCAGCAGAGATGTACTGTCTTTTAGAAACATGTAGAGATTTTAGCCCTACTTCTTATTATATCCTTAGTCTCACAATTACATCAAATTCATTTAAAAGACTGCTACTTTAGACTGAAAACTTTGCAGCTTTTATCTACATTGTGGAAGGAAGAGGCTATCTTCGTAATATTCTAATTCTAAAGTGCTAAACTTTTACTATAAAAATTGTAGATCCCGATCAATCTCTATAAAATAGAATTCTTAGATAGAAAACAATGGAAAGTTCAGACATTTCTGAACTTATTTTTCAAGGATTCATGGTGATATGATTAAACTTATAGCTATTCAAAGTATAGAAATAAAAAATCAATTTTTTTCAGGAGTCAGCTACAGTATGATTTCTTATTCATGGGATTTATTAAGCCTATTACTTTTACCTACTTCTGCATTTTTCTGCTTGCCTGATCTAATTTTTTATTGTAATTTGTTGTATTTTTAATTGAGGGCTCGATAAAGTGTTTTTTGGATCTTTATCTCTTTGTCTTTCCTTTCGGCGATTTCGTTTACTGCTTGCTGTTTTTTACGTTCCATTAAAGTTATCTCTATATCTTTCTTTCTTAGCTATCTTTAAAACAGATATGCTTTCCGAGTGACCAATTCAAAATCATTGGCTAGTTTGATCTCTCTTTAGTCCTTGCTGCTCTCGATAATTTCTTTAAGCTTTTCGATTTATTGAGTCAGATAGAACTACTTATTAGACTGCAGCTGTTCTATTTTTGCGGTCATTTCGCCTCTCAACTCCTTATTTATCTTTTTTTCCTTCTCAAGTTAAGTATTTGATTTGCGAATTTTGTCTGCCTGCTCCTTATTGTCAAGATATAATTTCTTATATTTTTAATTTAGTTGCATTATCTTTTGTTACTGTTCAGTTTATGACTTCATTAAACTCTATTGCATATCTTTTAATGCCTAATCTTTTTATTACAAAATAACCAACAATTATTTTATTCTATTTTCAAGCTAATTTTATTTCAAGTTCAAGATGCTCAAATCTACACAGTATCTGTCAATTGATTCTTTATAATTCTTTATAATTACCTCATCAGATTTGATACGCTCATTTAATTCGATAAGCATCGACCTTTACTGAATTTAGTTGATCTACAATTCATAATTCTCTTAAAGATTCTATTGAATTAGTAACATTTCTTTCCCATCTAATTAAACTGAGTGCTCAGTTTATTTATTTTTTGGAGTATTCCAAATGGTATTGATGTCTTCATTTTAGGCTGGTGATAGCTATTAACTGTCAATTTTTTGTAGAGCTGTTTAGTTTGTTTATAAGATTTATTATGATGATGTATGAGCAATGGCATCATCCTCATAGTTTTCATTAGCCTCAAAATTAATATGCCGCTCGGGGTTGTTATAAATGGTTATCATGTCTGACATAATTTTATAGCTGATATTAATCAGAGCAAAATAACATGGAATATATTAGAAAAAGCCAATATATCTTCAAAATTGTAAAATAATTAAAAATGGGTGAGGCACAATAATAACTCAAAGATCAACAGAGAAAATCAAAAGTAAAGCTCCATTGACTATAATTTAATTAATTTTAAATCCAGTTTTAAGCCAATGCTCATCTTCTCTCTAGTTAGTCCTTCCATCAAAAAATACTATATTAAAATTTAATCCGTTAAGATCTTCTATAGATAGAAAATCTTACTTTATGACTAATTTAAGCAACATATTTATATAGTAAATGGTGTACACCCCTGCAAATCGAATTGTTCTCGGCTTGTATCTACTTTTTTTGTCAAATTGGAGGTTGTAAGCTCTTAAAAATGAATAATTCAGTGTATAATCCTTTTTTAAATTTTCAACAAGCAATATTCTGAGAAGAATATCATGCAACAGTTACTTAAACACATTAAATGCTGCCTAAAAGATTGCATTAGTTTGAAATTCGAAGTGGGCAGTAGAGAAAAATAACAAATTAATCAACTGACTGAAAAACTTTAAAATGAAAATCTCATTCCAGAATAAATCTTAAAGTTGATCATTAATAACGATAATGCTGAAAATATTTTAAGAACCCAGCTGTTAAACTATCTGAGATAGATAAAAACGGACGAAGAAATCAGCTTACTTTGTAGAGCAGAAGGAAGAATCATCAGGGAACCATATTCTATCTTGACACATAACATCAATCCACTTGCCAAGGAAATCTTTGAAAACATTAAACTAATCTAGAACGATTTAGTCAATTTAACATAGATCATTGACTCCTTTGTGATAGAAAACGGTCCATTCACTGATCAAAGATAGGCTGCAAAAAATCCACAATAATACTCCCTATATCTTCTGTTGACAGAGACGATGTAGAGCTATTCAATTTTACTTCCAGATAGCTTTGAACAGCTGCTTTCTCGATTAGTAATGCTTAAGCTATTTAGTATCTTCTCGAATAGTCCATATATCTGATTATACAGAAGACTGAGAAAGTATTGGAGGAACTCAATAATAAAGTAACTGAATAAGATAAGAGTGAATTGGGATCAATACGCTCTTAGGTTTCAACAAAAAAATCAGCACTGTCTGAATCACTATTCCTTTTCAAGGAAAAACAACGGAAAGAAGAAATTGAACAAAGTCTTATATTTAATAACCCTGCCAAATTCACAGTCATCAGGTCTGATTTTCAATTATGCAAGCCGATCGAAAAAAAGATAAGCAAGAGAGATCGGCGTAGCTTTTGCTGTTTTTGATTTAAACTACTTTATTTAACAACTGCACTCTTAATTTATTGTTTCATCTCATTAAGCTAAACCAATATTTTCAAAATTGATGTGTCAAGATCTTATTGGATTCAGAGATCAATCAGCTTTATTGCTTGTGATGATGAAGGCATTGCTTTTTTTGCAGAAAAGCGAAGAGAGAAGTCTTTGAATGATGTTTAGGGGCAGCGCCAACCCTGGGGTTTTATCGTTCACTGAATTGGGGTGATCGTTTGACGGGGCTCAATTGAATTTATCGTTGACTGTTTAGTATGCGATCTGGCATCGATTGAGGTTTTGCAATTGGAGAGTTGGGACACTAGAATTACTCCATTTAAGGAACTTGAATATTTTGAGAATAGGGTAGAGAGAAATGCGGCACTGCAAAGACTTGTATCATTTTTTACTTAGCTTAATTGTCGATTAATAATTAAATGCTTTATAATTTATTTACCAAAATTGCACTTAAACTACTTTCGAAGGAAAAAACCTACATATTCTCTACGAGATAAGCGTTTTTTCAACAGTACTCAAACTAACTTTAGCCATGAAGATAATTGCTTGATTGCAATTGCAGATAGACAAAAATATTATGGTGTTGGCCTTTTACTAAAGCCTATATGTTCCACAAATCGATATAACAGTATTGTTCTGCTTTTATTACTACTGCAAATTACCACTGCTAAGGGAGAAAAATATTGTTTTAAAAGAGGTCTTACTGTTCGGACTTTCTTACTTATTACATTTTTATTAGTTACATTATTTTATGAGCAATTTCGACGAGTTTACACGCAGCCGATATGCGCAGATGCAGAGTTCCATCTTCAACAGGACAGGCAGTAGCATCGTCAGCGGAGGAGGCAACAGTAAACTCAATCTCACTGGCAAGTTCGGATCAATTGAATAGCAAGTCAAACATATTGAGGTCGAAACGCATGCCCTTACACAGGCCGGGCACGTATAGGTACTCTAAAGTAGGAATCGGCGAGAGTGGTTGAACAAATGAGAAGAGTAGTGGCTGATAAGGAGTTGAACGAATGCCAGGGCAAATGTGTGTAAGAAGTGAAAAAATATGAGCGCGTGGTAAGCTATGGAATTGCTGAAAATGACCAGCGTACTGAACAATTATGGCAAAAGTGCAAATCACTATCAAATTCAACTGAGGAGCTGAAACAAAGCATCGCGAGACTTCACAGTAAGATAAATAAACTCTAAAACGTATTGGGATATTATAACGGGGCGGAGATCGTCTCCAATTACTGATTTTGGAAGATGCTTATTCGAGCACGAACTCAGAGATAATTAGTCAATTTGTATTTATACATACTTTGGTATTGAATATTGGATTAGTAAATGAACAACGAACTAAATGTTTAGAATAATCTTAGTTTCCTTCGGAATAGTATTTTACCATTATATTATTCAAAATTAAGTGTTTTATTATAATCATTAAGATTTTCCGATGTTCATCATATGTTTACCCAATATTTTGCCATTTTATTCGTTGCCTGAGATAAAAATATTTATTTTGTACTTTCTGTATTCTTAAATTGTCATTCTTTTTTTATTTTTCATATATTTATCGAAGATCATTTTACTCAATGTAAATTTTCACGGAGCTAATATTTTTCTGCAAATTGCTTATATTGAGATTCAGTTGTTAAATTTGTTTATTTGACTCGATGGATCATGAGCAGTTCGTATTATTCCCTTTAATCGATGATAATTTGATTCATAAATGGTTAACAATTCTCAAACTTTAAATTATTTGCAGCATGTACAAAGTCAAGGAAGTCAAGAACTTGGCATTTTGTTTTGCTCTGTTCTATTATTATTTATTTATTTTTGCTTAGCATAGACTGAAAGATTTAACTTTGAAGTATATCTTTGTAAAAATTATAAAATCATTGAGAAAGAAATAATTTTGCCGTTGTAATTGTGGTATCTCTACTACTTTCCTATCGACGAAACTTGAAGCAAGAGCATTCTTGATATTAATTCAATACAAGCAAACACAAGATCTGAGTATTTTAAAAGTGATAAGGATTGATGTTATCTTGTTTTTGTTTTAAATATTAGCGCTAAAAGTTTATCTAAATTTACTTGGATATTGACAAATGTAGAATATAATATCTATAAGTTTTATTCCTTCGAGGTAAAACGAAACTGAAAAGTTTCAAAACAGCATGCAATGAATTTGAAGTCAAATTTATTGTAGACAAATAATTTGAGTTACTCTGTTGACTTTGGATGATAAGTTGTGGTTGGCAATAATGATGCAGCCCCTATAATATAATACTTTAATATTATTTTTACAATAATATAAGATTGGATGAGTTCTCCCGAGGAGGTATAAGTTTGCTGGCAGGGTATGTACGTGCAACTTGCTCTCCAATACTCCACTCTAGCGTTCCAGTACCATAGTGTCACAGAGCAGAATAATTCGCTCTACCAATAACTTTAAAGATTAATGAATTAAAAAATTGAACTCATGCAGGAGGACATACCCACCCAGCCCTCAATAGGCTCACCACTCCCAAATGACAAAAACCTGTATAGCTAGGAAATAACGATCATCAAAAAAGGACAAACCATTAAAAAGAAAAAGGACAAAATTAAGAGGATCTACCGCAGGCATCACATCAGGAGAGATGGCTCGGTCTATCACTGCACCTATCCCGATTGTGAGCGAGTTTATCGCTCTTCTGTGTCAATGAACCTTCACATCAAACTGAAACATAACGGCGGAACAAAAAAAGAGAGAGAGGCCTATGCAGTACTACTTTTATAATTTAGAAGCAACTATTGGACTCTCACTAAAAAGGCTTGAATCCTCCTGACTTTACCCTTAATCTACCTCCGAATTTCCTCTCTGAGTTCAAGCAAAATTACTAATACATTAAAAAATACAATATGTGAACTTGATAGTATTACATTAGATTTTTACAAGATATTGGTATTCAGCAAGCATTTTATCTATATTAATTTAAACAATACTAAAAATTATGACTGCTTCATAGTTGATAGCAAGCAATAACCCTATTGTTTGATCATATAAAAAATGAGTTGTTTTATAATATAAATTAAGATCAATGTGCTGGTGCACTTAAAATGGAAATATCTAGCTTTTTAATATTTTTTGGAGATTGAAACTTTTAAAATTTTATAATTAGCCAAATTAGCTAATCTTAACTTGCAAATTAATTTGAACATCAGTTAAATATGTCTAGAGATTTATACGCTGAGTGATTTCATCACCTTGAAATTTATTGCTAAAATATTTGGGCAGTTTGCACTTCAATATGAATTTTAAGACAAAGTCATTAAACAAAATACTAGGTATCAAGTGACTGAGGTATGTATAATTTTGATTATAGGGGTCAGTTAACAATGAGCATTCTTTTCAGGTCATCAAAAAGGGCTCGTTTCATCAAATTCCTTTTAAGGAAAGGATTACCTACTGATGACAAAAGAAATACTTTTAATCGGGCTATTAGTACCATTTTTAATTTAAAATGTTATGGTTTGATGCTTCAACAAACCTTATAACTAATAGCCATTTGCAAAATAAGAGGGAATGTGACTATGAGCATGTTATTAAGGGCTTACACCCATGACTATATTAGTATAGTGTCTTATTGCTTTGGAAGCAAGATGAGTCAGCTGATTAACTTCACATAATTATTCGAATATTTGTAATGATCGGCTTGTTAATCTCCTTTCCAGATCTATCACCTTTAATCAAAATCATTAGTGACTGATTGTGAGCTTGCATTACTCTTTTGCAAAGAGATACTCTCATTGTTAAGTATTATTAATGCTTAATACTTTATTTTCCTCGAACCGAATGATTTGTAAAAGACACTCCATCCTATTTAATTTTAATAGAGTAATGATGTTGAAGTGTTAATAAATAATAAAGCAGCTGATTAATCCTTCAATAAGTTTTAATAGCTAGCTTAATAACTGTATCGTCAATATTGAATCATACTAGTATCAACAATTCAACAGCACTTGGTCTTACCACTTCCTTTCTTCTTCTCCTTTGGATTCTATAATCTTATTTGCTCAGGTCTTTTGCTCAAATTAACCACTTCTTTACGAGCCTCGTTTGTTATTGATTGTGTCGCTGATAGATTGGATTTTTGCAATTCGACCTTTTCTGGTTTTTATTGTTCGTTAACAGCTGTCGTAAAGGTAAGCTATGCATTGTTTGCCTGCATATTGGAATACTCATTGCCAGCAAAATTAAAAGCTTCTTTAATGTTATCCCCAGTCTTAGCACTTACTTGGAAGTAAGGTAAACTAGTCTCTTCTATCTTCGTTCTTATGGCCTAGTTGTCAACTTCCCGTGCTTGTTTTAAATCTGATTTGTTTCCCAACAGTATCACAATCGTCTTTTCGCTTCTGTTGTTCTGGCAGAGATCAATCCACTCGTGAAGGTTGTCGAACGATCGTTGGCCTCTGATTATAGCTGCATGTACTGGTGAGGTCAAATACAATAAAAGCTATGAGTGCATCTTTGAGGTAGCTAGGGATCAGTGAGCGAAAACGTTCTTGTCCGGCAGTGTCCCAAAGTTGCATGCGCAAAACATTGTTTCCAATATGCAGGTTTTTTGCCATAAAATCGATACCAATCGTGGGCTGAATGCTTATCAAAGTACGCCTAGGCCCTCCTCGAACTTGTCGTGAATGAAGCGAGTGAGTATAGAGGTCTTTCCTGTGGACTGTTATCCCAGAAACACAACCTTGATCTTGCTTTTGACTTGCGCAAAAGAAGATTCCGACTTTTTTTCCATCAATTTAAAAAATATTATAATTAACTTACGTATTAACCAAGTTTGGTTCTAAAGTTATCGATTTTTTCATTTAGCTTAAGTATTTTATCAGTTTTGTCAGAATTCGCAAAAAAAACAATCAAATCCTTTTATTATGGGAAGAACGAATATTTTTTTTTATTGAAGTTGGTAGTTGGTATAATTACAAATAATCGAGCTTTAATCAATTCAAAGATATTGAGTGATTTTAAAATCAAATTAAAAATATCTAAATCAAAAAATACTAAGATACGAGAATATCCGAAATCCTTTCGCTCAAACTTAGAATTAAAGAACTATCAATTTTAATGATAAAATTAAACGTTCCAATTATGAGATAAGAAAAAGTATGATTTAGGTAAATGATGATGGCATAAATAATCAGGCGCAGATTTGCCCTTGAGGCGCTCCCCACCAGCAACTAAGGCAATTTCCGGAAACAAAGTCGTAAGTAGCGCAGTTGCTGTTCGCAGGGAGAAGTTAACATCTGGCACCTGCAACTCCTGCGAAATAGTAGCCAAGGTAGCATGAGGTGCACACCTCACTAGAGCTATAACTAGCACACAAGGGGTCTTGGAGAACACATGGTCCACCAGCAACCCCTGCCTGATAATATCCAGGATAGCAGTCAGTGCAAAGTTCAGTAGTGTTGGAGACTGCGCTGCAGTAGGGGTCAGTGAGGGAGACTTGAGCGGATGCAATGGTCAAGAGAACCACAAGGAGCAACAGAGTTGTTGTCATTGTCTTCATTCGAATAATTATATCTTCTATTATATCGGTTGCTATTTATAGTGGTATTCTGCTACCATCTGCGGTTAGGGATTTTGTAGCGATATTATGGATGAGTTCGTGACAGATTCATATCTCAGTAAGTCCTTAGTATCCGGCTATCACATTATTTTGTAAATGGTTTTTATAACATTTCGGACCCTTTCACTTGCCTTTGGCTCGTAAGGATAGGAAAAATTACCAAAACGAAATTCTTAATTTTGGTTTGTTTCTGATTAAAATCATTTCTTTGCAGGCAAATGCTGTCTTGTTTTGATTGGGCCATGAAAATGGATTTGCTGAATCATAATTTTTGCCTTCTTTTTTCATATTTCTTCTTCTGAAAAATATTAATCACATTGGATCACTACCCACTTATTCGATAGGAATGAAAAAGCTCAACTTATTTCTGCGTGGCTTGGATGCCATCTCTTTTGCTAATTTGCATTTTTGATTCATGCTCCTTTGAAATTACTGTTAATTAGAGACTTTGTTATTTTTGGCTAGTTGTTGAGTTCGTTACTATTTCTCCTCGTGAGAAAGTCATATCTTCTATTTTTATGCTTTTTTGAATTATCTTTTTTTCTCTTATAAAATAATTCATACTTAAATCAAATAATTAAAAATCTTTAATACGCTTGCGATAATATTCGAGCATAATTGCCAAGATTCATAAAATAATCGAGCATTACTCAATTCCAATATTTTAGTAACTTCATCAGACAGTCAAATGTAGGAAATTTTATTTATTGTTATTAGAAACAGAAATATGAATATATTGTTGCATAAATCAATCAAGCGCAGGTAAAAAGGTTGGTAGATAGGCTAGGAGTTCCAATCCAGCACGTGACGCAAGTTCCATCGGGGTTCCAAGTTGCACAGGTAGGGCTCACTTGAGCACAGGCACCTAGGGTATTGACGTAATATGCCCCCCAGCAACTTGCACATAGACCCGTGATGTTGGCATAGCTAGCACAACCTCCATTTCCTGAGACACAAGCACCTCCAGCGTTAATGTAAGAAGAGGCAGACCAGCAAGAGAGACATGCAGTGCCTGCGGCATTTAAAGTTGCGCAATTTAAGTTTGAAGCAGGGGCAGCGACGCATGCACCAGCAGCATTGACTACTGAAGATGAGGACCAGCAAGAGGCACAAAGTCCAGTGTTGGTGTAGGTAGCACAATTTCCGCTTCCTGCAACACAGGCACCTAAGGTATTGATGTAAGAAGAGGAAGACCAGCATGATAAGCAAGCCGTTCCAGCTGCATTCAGAGTTGCGCAGTTTAAGTTTAAGACAGGGGCTGCGACGCATGCACCAGCAGCATTGA
>Ga0302191_10000456_pt1 | contig 26255 bp, 15 predicted proteins | sample II_Bog_E3_1_FD_198775 | JGI IMG/M metagenome (GOLD analysis project Ga0302191, IMG submission 198775) | Peat permafrost microbial communities from Stordalen Mire near Abisko, Sweden - II_Bog_E3_1 | ecosystem: Environmental > Terrestrial > Soil > Wetlands > Peat | place: Sweden: Abisko...
GCCACCACTACCCCAAACCCAACCCCAACCCCAACCCCAACCCCAACCCCAACCCCAACCCCGTCATTTTATTTTCAAATTTAGAGTTAATGTTTATAATTTTGCTGCTAATATCTTTGAATCTTCTAAAGTTCAAATCAATTAATCTCATGCAATATAATTTGTAGCACACTTGATTAATTCATTGTTTTCAGATTTAAATAATAAAGATCAAGCCCATCCAAATGTCTGCCCTCTTTAATAATAAATAATTGCATATTGGTCAACTCCATCAGAATTTTTATAATATTAGTGAAGTTGCCATCTTGTTTGGTAATTTGAGCTAATAATGACAATTAGTCTTAAAAAATTAAATTTAACTCTATAAAAATCAGCTTACCCTTCACATACGAAACAGGCGATAAAATTGCTCTTCAGTACCTATACCAGGTTTGATTTTTTTGTTGAAAGTCACAGAATTATCAAACTGCGGTTCTCTACTTTCAATCATTCTAAAATGTTAATCAAATGAAAGATCTGTTTGGTTATTCGGCTTTTACTATTTCGGCAGCATGGCTTGTTCTTTGTTTGATTTTGATAGTGGTGTTGGCTGTATTTGTTCTAACAATTGTTTGGGCATAGTTTTCATCATGATTGATTCGTATAGCATATTTAATTTGTACATTTTGATTTGTTAGTTGTTAATGTCTTCGTGAATTTTATCTAGATTGCTTTCTGAGCATTGGGTTGATTCGTCTTACATTTCTTAATTCGATGAAGCAAGCTATCTACTATAAGTACAAAATATATTAAAGCTTGATAATAGGTATGATCACAGAATTATTTTTAATTTGATTTGTACAATACCCCAAATAGGACATTAAACATCTATAAAAAAAATTAGGATAAATTACAAAATAGTAATAATATATTAATTAACAACAGATAACGCCTCTTCATTTTAATTAGTTTTTCAAGATAAAAATAAGATAGGTTCTTTGTAAATACAATAACTCATTCTCGAAAAACAATAAGCCAATTATTCGTTTTTCCAGCAATAAAGAGATTTGCTTTAGTTAATCTTTTGTATTCGAATCAAATTTCTCCCTAATACTGTAGTTGTAAAATAATTTGAATAAGTCAGGCTTAACTTGATTATATATTAATTTTATAATATTCGATTGACTTATTCTTCTCAATTCATGGAAGAAATTGGATTACCAACAATAAATGATATGTACAACTGCACTCGCTAAAATCACGATTACAATGCTATCCGCAAGTACGAAGGACCTCATAAAAATTTCGCCGTCAGCTGTAAACCCACCAAAAGATCACACTATCTTGATGAAACTATTCGACTTTAGTGTTCTCCGGGGCCAGCCAGTATTCATCAATTCATACAGATAAGGCTAATCACCAGGAAGAGTGGACTCAAAAGACACCCTTTCAATGTAAAAGAGCTGAGAAGGCAACCTTCTTAGATTAGATTGGTAAGCAAGAAAAAAAACTGAACTTTCCATCTCCCAATCACTATCAAGTCAGCATGCCATGGCCTAAAAAGAAAGACCAACTAAAGAACATCGCAGAAAAGATTAATTTTTCAGATAATTGCCAATATGAAAGTGACAAAACTCCAGGACCGGGAAATTATAACATCAGTACGCATCCAACTGCGGGAAAAAGTGATAAAAAATGGAGCCCTCACCAGCCTTTACAAGAAAGATAAATAATAGCAGCGGAGGTTGCAACTTACAAACCTTGCCCTTTGGAATATAATACTTTTTCCAGATACTAGCTTTTGAGGCAATCAAGCCACCCCAACTTTAAAAAATCACCATAAAAGAATGATAAAAAATCAAAATAAAATCATTTGCCAGGTCCAGGCACATATTCGACTGTGTGTTTCTGGTAAGGAAAAGCGGCTCCTAAAAAGAACTAAAGCAACTACTTCAAATTTATTTCGAAAGCTCCATCGTCTGGAGTCTACAATAGTTGAATACCTGATCAATAAATATACTTTTGCAATCATACTCATTCATAGTTAAATTTCTTATGAAGTTTAAATATCTTAAATTTGAGGCTATTTACAAAAAATAATTAAGTAATAATCATGTGTAATAAGCCTTGACGCCTTCCTTTCGCGTAGATTCAAAGAATAATTTTTTGTCGTCTTTTTTTCGACCCACACTAGAAGGACTGAAAATGGGATCCATATCTTTCATTTTATGATTTGGCGAGATGTTAGTCATTTCCCGGAAAATATTTTTTTGATCTTTTTCAACATCCATTTCATTAGTGAAGTAGGCGTGGTTGAGGGCTGCTTCTGCTGATATTCGTTTGAATGGATCTTTTTATAGCATTCTGGTGAGGAGATCCAATGTTTTATGGTTCAATTTACTATAAAGTTCTTTTGCAAAATTGAAGTCACAGGCCCTATTTTGATTCAGAATATCATTGTATTTTTTGCCCTCAAAGATAGAAGAACCAAACAGTAAGTGATGAAAGATAATGCCAGCTGAAAATACATCGCTGATTGGCTCACTTTTAGTGGACATGTCCCGAATATTTATTATTTCAGGAGCTACAAATCCAGGGGTTCCACATCGTACAAACAAATATTTCTCCTAGTCAGCATAGGTAGCGAGCCCGAAATCGCAGATTGCCAAATCATATGAGTTTTATTTGCGGAACATTATGTTTTCGGGTTTCAAATCACGATGAATGATTCTATTTTTAGATAGATGACTCAACCCTCTTAAAATGTTCTGAATTACTGCTCGGATTTAATCACTTTCAAGTTTTTTGGTACTTTTAAGGAAGTCATTGAGTTGAGCGCCTTCCAAATATTAGAGGATAACATAAATGGAGTTTTATGTTTCATATACTCCTTCTAGCTTCATGATGTTGGAATGATTAAGCCTCCTCATCACTTTGATTTCATTTTAAAGAGACTCCTTTCCTTTGTCACTGGCATATTGTTTTTATTTTGAGAAAGCTTTAACTGCCACCATTTTATGATCTCTTAATCTTTATGCAAGATATACGGTTGCAAATGCGCCTTTACCTATTTTTCTTTTTGCCTTGAAGAGTTTGTGGAAGTTCCTTTGATTTATCTTCTTTTCAAGTTCTAGTGCCCATGTCTCGATGATCGCAGGACTATTGGCAGTGAAGGTAAGCTGCTCAGTGCAATTATCTCTTTCCAGTTTTAAGGCGCAAGGTATGCCTAGGGGATCTTCGTTGGTCACTTGCTGATAAATAACTTCAAATTTGACATCAAAACTTAGCTTACAGAAATGTGTGGGTGTCCTGAGAGCGATATTCTCAAAGAGCACAACATAATTATCAGTGAGTGCCAACTGTATTTCTGTTTTGTTGACAAGGAAATTATTTCTGAGGCGTGACTTGTCTAGTTCCTGAATGAGTTGAAACATGCCGGGATGTATTTCCTCAAAGAGATGCATGGTTGATTGTATCATATGGAAGAAGTTTATTATGTATAAAATATTCTATAGAATATTCGATTTATTGGAAGAAAATATAATTTCATCAAGTCAGGCGCAATAATTTTATTAACGTTTAAAATTTTGATTTGTCAGGCCCTTTTATCGGTGAGGACAAGTGAGTTGTCTTGGATATGTGCCTAAACAATGAGAGTCGTTTGTATTTTGTCTAGATATTTGTAAAGTAAAATAAATAATTTTGCCAAAATCAATGCTTCCAGCGACTTTGATCATTTATTTTTTATTTTTGCACTTAAGAGATCGCCATTTTAATCAATTGATGTTGCTATCGGCTCGATAGCACATTACTCTTTCATCTCCGATAAGTCAGTAGCATTAAACAAATAGATGTTTGCCGATATCATTAATTAATTGTATTGTTGGCTGGCATATTGCTAAAATTATTCAAATAATATATGATTTTTCACTCTCATCATTTCTTTTCACTGGATCAATATCTTGTGGGGGAGATGATATTTATACTTAGGGAGACAATGATGCAGGAATCGTTTGTTCAGAACTGCGGTTCAATTAATGTCGTTTTATGGATGAATAGTATATCCTTTTTTAAGAGCTAGTATTGGAGGTCTCTTTCCCTTTTTCTTTTTTTTGCTAATTATTAATCTTCAAAGAAAAATTAAATCCGTTATTTGGAGAAATATTATCTGTGAGGCCAAAGGTTCCAGTTTAAAGATTTTAATTTTCTTGCTTGAATTATCTTTTGATTTATTGTATTTTTGGTGACTGTTTGATGTGGATAGATTATTGATTCGATTCAATATTTTGACGAACGTCTCTTAATCTATTTATCCAATTTGTACTCGGATTAGTTCATTGCAGTTGCCATTTTGGCTTGATGCTTAAGTTCCTTCTCCTTTTCTAAAAGTGAAGGCTGGTTGATCATAATAACATTTCTTAAGTTGGGAAACTGTTTTTTAAGAGGATTATTAATCTATCGGTTTGTTGTGGATAGCTTCCACCTTGTATTCAAATATTTAGACTCTACTTTCTTTAATTTTTCTTCTAACTACCATATAATTCTGCTCTTTTGCTACAGATTACCTTGAAGTTAACAGTTTTATATCCGATACGATTAAAGTAGTTCCTAGATTTTGCCCTGAATATCTTTGGGAGATTCACTAGCAATAGCAGTTTAGAGTCTTTTAAGTTCCTTTTCATACTCTTTCATCTTGCCTTCATACATATAAACGATCCGATAGACTTCAATGAGCTCAGCCTCAATAATTTACATTTTACTTATATTTCTTTCATTTGAGTTGAGTTGGTCTTCATCTCAAAAACTATTTTGTCCTTCTTTAAAATTTCCTTCTAGAGGCGCTCAATCTCTCTGCGACACATTACAATCTCTTTGGTTAAATGATCTTGGCTCATGGTAGTGCAAACCTTCTCGATTTTGTTAAAGAACTTCTGTGTAATCAAAGAAGTACTGTCTTTGTATCGTTGAGATTATCTGACTTAAGCGAATATTGAAAGCGACGGAAAGTTTGACTGGAGTGACGAGATTTGGATAGACTGTTATAGTACTCATTGCGGATTTAAAAATTAGAATTTTTCATTGATTAAATTATAAAAATAAAAATAACTAGTTTTTAAGGAGGTTCAATCCTGTAAATCAAAAGTAATATATAGAATATGGATAATTATACAATATCAAAAAGATATTCTTTTTGATATTCACAGTAAAATATTAGATGATTAGCTGCTTCATTCAATGCTAAATTACATTTAACAATTATTTTTACAGTCAATAAGAAGTAATTATAATAATTAATATTAATTCTCTTGATTTGAATGTCGCTCAAGAAGCACATAGCCTTTAAGATTAAATACGACAAAGCAGAGCGATTGTAAAAATTTGCCAAATTCACACAAGCTGGATGCATCCCTCTCATTATTTAGCCTTTCGCCAACTCATAGCTAACTGCTTTCGATAATTGTATGTTTTGTATCTCTAAGGATAAAACGATCAACTACCTTAAATCAACCCTCGAGCTCAAATTAGGAAAAAACGATTTGAAAGGTGGATTTTTTATGTTTACAGGCAGAAAACTTCTTCAAAAGAATTAAAGTGTCACTATCGGTGACTTATATGAGAAGAATAAGGATGAAGACGGATTTTTATACATTAACTACGATTCTTCTAATCCATTTTGATACTTTATTTGAATTATATTCTTTAGCCAATTGAAGGATACTATTGATAAATCTGTTTTTAAGTTGTATTAATATAAGTCAATAGATGCTTAGTAATGCAGATATAATTTAACGATGACTTAGCTTTTAAAAATTCGTAAAAATCGAAGCCTTAAAGAGATTAGGTATGACCACAGCAGGTACTTACTTCCCTCTAACAATTATCAGCCAGCCCCTCGAGATATAACTCATAAACATAGTACAAAATTCGTCCACTTATAGCCTCTTCCAAAAGTCAAAGATTCTTTCCATACCTTCAAAAAAGCTGAAATAAAACTAGACTACACCCAGCCTGTTAGCATTAAAAATGAGTATCAAAGCAAATAGGACTGTTTACTTTTGAATATAAAAGGAAGGAATGACGGGAGCAGACCTGTTAAAAATTGTAGTCTAGACAAATAGAATCGGCCTGCATCAATGAACTAATTAAAACATCCATCAATATCAAAGGCAAGACACACATTTTATAATACCTAAAAATTTGAAAGCATGAAAATATTTCAACCGATATTTTAACAAAAAATCTAACCTGCTTATCCCGAAGAAAAAGTTGCAGAAAAAGAAAATAGCAAACTTAAAATAGCTAAATCGCATAGCCGCACAAGGCTTCTCAGGCTCAACCAAAAAGATCAAAAAACAAAGACCGAAAGTGAAGTAAAAGGGGATCTTCATTCTTTTCATTTACAACAATTTTCTCAACAGAAAAATTTTCGTAAAAATATTATATAGCAAATATTTAATAAGGGAAAAGTGAAATAACCCGTAAAAACAGAAAATATAAAGATTGAGTTAGAAACATATTAAAAAACTCCATCTTTAGCCGAATCCACCATTATTTAACACTAAAGAGAGGAATCTCCATCAGTGACGAAAAAAATAGAAACAATCTTCCATGCTGATTGCAGTACAATCAAAGAGAGATAGGAATGCAACTCTTCCTTCATTAGTAAGAAAGCCTATTGCGAATTAGCAAAAAATTTATAAAACCCGAGTCCTTTCTAAATTGATAAAGCACAAGTATAAAAAAGGAAAAAAATAGATATCGATAAGTTTCGTAAAAAATTTCCTTAAAATTTTTTTAAATGATTTTTTTTCACATAAATTTTGCTATTAAGTGATAATTTTAATAATCAGATTAATTTTGTAATCAGCGATCTTCATCCATGATGGCTTCACTCATTTCATCTAATTTATTTTCAGCCACAGCAGAAAGTATACTTAAGAAACGAATCTTTTCTTTTAAATTGGTAATACTGGTAGAATAATTATCCACTTCTTTCACCATTTTTTGGTGCATGTTTGGAAATTCAAGTTCATTGATTTCATAATCCTATTCAAGTTATGGATTAAAACTATCCACTTGCTGAATTCTGTCCGATTAAATAGAAAATTGACTGTTGTTTACAGAAATTTAATGATTGGCGTTTGCTTGCTTTAATTGTTTGATTTAAATATCTTTGGATTCAAGTTCATTTTCAAAAATTTTAACCTTCAGTCTCAAGTCAGTCACTTCAGAAGTAAGTCCAGACACAGTTTAGACATAAGCCGAAATATTTGCTTGTGCCTCAGTAATTAAGTCATCTTTAGCTTGAATTTCTCTCTTATAGAAATTTAATTAGCTCTCAGAACTAAATCGAACAATATTTACTTGGGAGTGGGAGTAAGAGTCGGAAGGGTAGGCTTTGAAAGTTCTTTTATTTTTTCTTAAAGTCTTTCTATTTTATTTTTTAAAATTTTAGTGGATTGTTCTAAATTGCTGATCATACTTGCCTTAGAATTCAGCTGAAGGTCTTTGAGTTTGACAGTATTTTTAGCTTCTTCCAGTTGTATTTTTAAACTTGAAATTTAGTAGTGAGCATTTTAAAGGTTCATTGTTTCCATATTTTTTTAATATAACAAGTATAGTTTATATCTTTAATATTTATGCCTTTGTCTTGATAATGATAATTAAAGAATATATAATAATAGCAAATAAAAGATCATTATTAATTAAAATGTAAATATATATATTGTGTATGAAATGAAAATCCATTAAAGATAGAACTTCTCAAAGTAAAACTGTTGATCGTATTTGAAATATCAATAAATTTGATCATAAAGGAATGCAGTTTGAGCTTAAGTTCCGCAAGGCATAAAATATATGCTTCAAATAATGATGCATTTACTTGAAAAACAATCAAATAATTACAGTCTATACATTTATTAATTCTGAAAGTATGATTAAAGAGTTTGATCATTTATACAAAACTGTCATTATTGGTAATTCCGGAGTGGGAAAATCAGCTATCCTCGTTAGATTTGTCGAGAACCAGTTTTCAGAGCATTATTTAGCCACCATAGGAGTTGACTTTCGTTTCAAGACCATTCAAATCGATAACAAAAATGTTAAGTTCCAGATTTGGGATACAGCGGGCCAAGAACGGTTTCGAACAATTACCAGCGCTTATTACCGAGGGAGTCAGGGAATTCTTTTAGTTTTTGATCTGACTGACCCACTCAGTTTCTAAAACATATGCAAGTTTTGGATGAATGAAGTATAAACATACGCTTAAAAAGATGCCATATTTTTTCTGATAGGAAATAAATCGGATCTGAATGATCAAAGGCAGGTACCTCAGTAGAAGATAAATTCGTTTTGCAAGCTAAAAAATTTAGTTTATATGGAGTGCTCGGCTAAATAGGGAGACCACATCAAAGATATTTTTGTTGAATTAGCTCGAAAACTAGAATAAAAATTAAATCTGAAAAATATAAAAGGCAGTCCATAAAAAAAGGGAGCAAGTCTAAGTAATCTGACCAAGAATCAAGCTAAAAAGTGTTGTTGAATGATACAAATTCATTTTTAAGATTAAATTTGAGCTAAATGTAATAAATGGATAATCGTTATAATTTGCTTCTTGGATTTGTATGGTTTGGATTTAATAAAGATAAGAAAAGATATCTATATTCTATTACTATAGTATCACATTCAGAAAAATAAAAAAGCATTGCCTCTTTCATTTGGCTAAGTGAGAGTCTTTCACTTTGAGATACCTCGCTTTAGCGTGCCTAAGCTCGTCTGTGACATTGCCATCATTTTTATACAGCTTCTATAAAAATTAAAGCTGCTTTATTTTCTGCAGAAGAAACTGTTTGTATTGCTATAACAGCTCTTAATCTGTAGGAAATCGTGATGCATTCTGTCTGATACGTTTGTAGAGAGGTGTTTCAATAGTCTTGATATTATCCTTAAAGGACACTCGGATAAACTCTCCTCGATGGACACTGACAATTTTAACTCCGCTGGGCTACTTGCCCATATAATACTTTTCTCCAAATACGTCGCCTTCACTCAGGTGGTCCATCAAAATGGTTTAATCCCATATTCCACTTTTTCCTTCAAGCTTAAGTTTTTTGTAAACATTTGCTTCTCCCTTTACGAAAAATAGAATTTAGTTGAAAATTTGTCCCTCTTCAATTAGCACTTACTATTAGCCAAATTTTGATAATTTGGACAAAGACGAGACTATTCGTATCATAAATTTATCTTATTTCTGCATAGCAAATTATGTACTTAAAAAAAGGTGTGGTTTTCAAAGAAACGATTTAAATATTTTATTGACTTTTCCAGGTCCCCACATTAATTAAAGATAAGTTTGGGAATTTTGATAACGGAGCTGTCTTTATTAGCGACAATGGTGGCTCCTCGAGGAACATCATAAATGAGAGAAACTTCTCCAAAGGAATCTCCAGGGTAATAATATATATTCTTTTCCTTCCTCTTATCTTTGACATTTTCAGTCTAAACGCAATATACACCTTCCAGAACAATATAAAAAAATTATCCCTTATCTCCCTTTTTGAAGAGCACTTCGTGAATTCGATGGTTTTCGATTTCCAGATGCATTACTAATTTTTGGAACGACGGAGATTTTACATCGAAGGATTCCTTGATGAATACGACTTTCTATATTGGGAATGCCTTACTTTTAGAATATTTATTAGTAGTTCTCGCTCATAATAGTTCACATGCTCGGGCTTTTTTTGGATTATCATCCGCAGATTGGGTGCCACCAACTCAAATTACTCCCGGAGGAGTTACTTTTCATTTTTTTAAAACATAGAAGAAATTGAGAAAATATTATATAATTTTATATATGTCTATCAATTAAATTCATGCATGAAAACAGTTAAACACTTTAAATGAATTTGATCTTTTAAGGCGATAATCCCCATTGCTTTGCCAAGCCCAATTTACCCTTCTCTTCTTAAATTCATCATGAGACTTTTCCAAAGTATTTAGCCTTTTGTCAGTGACACTTTTGCTTGAGCTAATGATTCAGTTGATTGATTTTTTTTATTTTTTAATGTGCTTATCAGATATGTTAGACTTTACAACCAAATTATTGTTTATTAATAATTTTGGCAAACAAAATCAATTGATCTATCTTCCAACAAAATCGAAAATATATTTGAGCCCTTGAAGCTCTTTCCCTTTTGTAAGATATTAGGAGTTACTTTTCCATATACAACGCCTCTAAATTAGCTCAATTTATCTGTTATAAATTCATATTTACGTTTAAGTTGGCAGTCTGATTTCTGTTTCCCCCAGAATATGCCTTTTTAATTAAAGTAAACGAATCTTGGTCTAATAGTATCAGTACTATAGTTGCATTTACTAATTACCATACCCGACTAGCATAGCTTAAATCTCTATATTCCGATTAGGTTACCTATAATAATGAATTTTTCCGAGCTAAATTTTCTGATTTCTTCATGGAAGCAATTTGTTATTTTGATTTATTTGAGATAATATCTGCAATTTTACGAATTAATGAAGTCTTTTAAAGATGCTGTAAGATAAAAGAATTACTTTAACTGTTGGTCAGCTCAAAAATATTTATTAAAAGTTGATGTTTTTTTGTATAATTATTCAATCGAATATCCTCTTCACAATTATTTAGATTAAACCCCCATTTTTAATTGCAAAATACTCCTATTGTTTATTTTACGTTAGCCTCTATATTCTTAGGGTCTTCCTCTTTTACAATAAAGGATCTTTATACTTTTATGAGCTCAATAATAAGCTTTTAAAGAATTGGACTTTTTTTCCTATTTTTGATAGATTCAATTATTTTAAAGAGTAGAGGATGTGTATTGCCTGACAACGAAGATCTTTCACAGATTGATAAGCATTTGCCTGATAAATACTGTTGTTGACTGCCACTTATTTGGGATAGTATAAAAAAGAATAATGATTGAGTCAGAGGATCATATTTGTATTCTTTATTTTCATCAATTTAATAATTTATTAGAGAGCTCAGGCTGCTGATTTGGAATAACAATTAAAGGGTTTCAGTAATATCCCTCTTCGCTACTATTGTTTTCAGCAGTTTTTACAAAAATATAAATCCTTGAGACGTATTTTCTTCAACGATGCAGGCAACCAATATCTGTATATATAACTTTAGCCAACACCCCTTTTGAAATTAAGGAGAAGATTTACTGATTTAACATAGTTCTGCAAGTCTTGCTTCTAAAATCTGAACTTTCGTCCAATCTAAAGGGGATGAAATATTATTGATGTCTAGCAATAATGTGATCTCTGGGTTTTTAAAAGATGCATAATGAGAAGAAACACATGATTTGAGCATGATGGCTCTTTTTAAAGAATATATCATTTTCTCCAAATCATCTATATGATTTCCTTGAGTTTGCATCAATAAAGGTAAAATTATTAAATATGAAAAGTGCGAATCATAAAATACATAACTTTCCTACTGCAATTATTTATTTTTATTTTAGCCAAATGATTTATCCTAAAAGTCAATATCCAAATAACTAAAATTATTATTATTATTAATATACTGTTAATAAAAAAATAGCAGAGAGAGGTTTCGATCCTCCGACCTTTGAGTTATGAGCCCAACGCGATACCACTACGCCACCCTGCTCAATCTACTATAACTATTAATTTCCTCTTTTTTAATGAACTGGGCAAACTCTTTATTTTTTGAGTTTTATTGATTATTATCAATATCAATAAAATGTTGTTTAAATTAATTCATTTACTGTCTCATCATTTTGCTATTCAGCAAATTCGTTTGACCTATAGATAAGGGATTTGGAATTCAGCATTGAATATAGTCTTTTGAATTCTTTAGCAAAAAAAAAGAGGCAGCTAGATGGCAATCAATGAATTTAATTTTAATTTGCTTTTTTAATTTTGTATTATATTTTAGCAAAGTGAGAATAAAATCAGGAAATGAAAAAGCAGTTTGATCCCCTCATTTGCCTATAAGAAATGCATTTTTCATTAAAATCCATCAATCCTGATCTCCAGTTTCTTTCCCTACTTCTCAAAAAATTCAACAGAGCAAAAATTAACAATCTAATGGATAGAGTAAAGATCCAGTTTTTATCTGAACTACCTCATGACAAGGAGCCAGCTATTCTAAAATTTATTTAAGATTTCGACATTAATCGCCATTTAGACAATTCACACCTTTAGGTAGCAATGCTTTATATAAAGAGTCACATGAATGAACTAATCAAGAGAGTTGAATAAACAAGACTGGAACACATTATGAACAAACAAAATTTACAAAACAAAGTGGACTATCAATGCAAATATTGTAAACATATTTATGCTACTGCGGCGGGTTTGCATTACCATAAATTACACTCTACAAAAATCCAATGTTTAGCAATAGGAAGTTAATAAAAACATATAAAGACAAAAAAAATTGATAAAAACAGTCGGCCATTTAATACTCGTCAGTCGGATTGATAAAACTCAATGTGATTTTAGAGATAATCTTTATAGATAAAATTTAATTATCACTCAAGACAATATTGATATTATTTGTTCCACTATTTGCACAATCCTCATTCAGAAAAATTCAAAATCGACACTTTACAGAAAACACTTTATTTTTTCATTATTTAAATGCCTGCATCAAGTGCATTGGTTTTTATTTATTTTAACAAATTTATATTTTATAGTTTGGTCAATTGTATAATATTACAACAACAATCAATATGGACAGTTAAAACAACAACGCCCCTAACAAATAAACCACCAATAATCCTTCAATTGTAAAAGACAATGCGATGGAAGAAGATGGAAACTCCTCCTAGTGGTCACTTGAAAGTTTAGAAGATATCAAGCATGTGAACTTAAGAGAACTAGAAGCAGAATAAGAACCGCATGAGCATCAACCAAAAACAAAAGAACCCTTACAAGTAAAATTTCCTGAAAAGCCAACAGTAATTCCGAATGCTCCCCTCCATGAGGTCGGAAAAGTTATCTATGTGGTGGCAGAACTTCTTATTGTTTAATCTCATAGCGGGGCTTTAGTTGTAGATTTATAAAATTGGCTTTGTGACTAGCAACGAAATTTAATTGGATTCGTAATTGATGTTCTTGGCAAAGTAGAAAATCCTTTTTACGCTGTACGTCCATAAATAATAACAAATTTAATCGACTTCCTCGGAAAAACCGTCTACTATATTGAGGGAAGTTCTAAAATACTCAGGGATGAGGACATCAAAAGTATGAGATCAAAAAGCGCTATCGATGCCGAATAGCAAGAGTAGTAGTCTTCTTCAGATTAGGAACATTTGAGAATTGAAAGAGATTTTTCGGAAGAACTATAATAAAAAAATTAAGCAACGAGAGAAAGAACTAACAAGTTTAGATCTAGGGAAGGACGAGAATAGATTCGTGATCGCACTCGGGAAGTGGTACGAAACAATAGGAATGCAAGTCGTTCGCGAAACTAACATAACCAGAAATATCTTGAAAGCGTATATTCATCTCATTATAATCAAATGATGAGACTGTACAATAGCAATTTTCAACCCAATCATCCAAATAATGTAGCGCAAAACCCTTATGGGAATCAGATGGCAATGGGAATGAATATGCCAATGCCAATGCCCATGCCTATGCCGAACAATCCGATGCAAATGGCTCAGTTTGGATCAAACAATAATCCCCACCAGTTCTATGGACAGACCTTTCCGACAAATAACAATAACAATAACATACCAAATCAAGTGAACCAAACTGGACAACCAGGTATATTCGGTTATACTTCTCAGGGACCAACAAACTCTAGTTTTTTTCCTACCCCCAACAACAACAAAAACATGTTCAACAGTCCGAAGTGATTTATATGTTGTGTATATTTCAGATATAGATCAGCCCCGTGGCTACAATCGCAACATAATTACTTTGCAGAGTGAGAGAATGGTAGTTTTGCCAAGATGAGCAAACCAAAAATGTTTATGATTAAGTAATGAATTAGGTAGAAGATGGCAACACTTATGTTGCAAATCGATGACATTATGATAGTTTTTGAATTGAAAGATGACTGAAATTACTTCGAGTTAATTTTGGAAAGAAGTTGTACGTTGCTTGAGAGATGTTAAAATAGTCGAAAGTTATTGTTATTTGTGTAATAAATTGATATGCTGGTCTGCACATGAGGCAATGCTGAAGATTTCATCTAGTAAATACCAAATTTTACCAAGCATATGAGCTTCTGGATTTAAAATTTATAGTACTTCCAAAATATACTGTAAATGCTCTCGGCTGTTGCTTATTTTAAATTAAAAATATAGACGAAGAAAGAGATAATTATCTTGTGGAATCTCCAACGAATCAAGCAATGTTAGTGAGCTTTTGTAACACCCAACAGTGGCCAGTATCTTAAACAATCGAGATTGTTTTGAAAGTGTTCTTGTGGTAATCAGTTTAAATATGGCCTCATCATAGTTAGAAATGTCCCCAAACAAAAAATACAGTAATAAAATGGTTTTAAAGAGCATGTCAGGAGCTGCAGGAATAGATTCATTGAGAATTGATTATATTTTATCCTGATACTACTCTAAATAATTACCTTCTTGCTTTCTCGAATAAAGCTCGTCAATAAATTCCTCAACTGTTATGGTTGTTTGGTCCAAGCTCAGTTCAATGGAACTGTCATTTTTCAGAAAAGGATAGCGTTTAACTTGCAATTGCTTCATTGGTTGTGCCAGTTGCGGTAACTGTTCTCTTAATTTAATTTGGTACAACTCCAAAATGCGATAATTGTAATTGGCGTAGTTTAAGACCAGTCTGCCAAAATATTTAATTTACTTTTTGTATAAATTCATTGATTTGTTGATCTTCTCCTCTTTTTTGACCAACACTGAGGTCTCTTCAAGAATTTGTTTTTGAAGATGACTATCCACCAAGACATATGTTAGTAGGTAAATGACAATGTGCAGAGGAATACGGTATAACTGCTGTAGTTGAGTGATGTTTTTACTAAACATTTTGGATAACTGCTTCGAACTCTCAAGGATGGTGGTCAGGCTTATAATGGCCTATTTCTTCTCCTCCTTTGAGAGGCAATTTTATTGAGATATTTTGGAGAGGAGAGTATGGTAAACGGCTATATCCTTGACAAACAACGAGGACAGAGTTCTCACCATCTGCATGGATGTAATTCGAGTATACTAATCTGAACCCTTGATGCATTTGGCCAGGACAACTGCAATTTAATCTTTGCTATGAGTGTCCATGAGTATGTTGGAGTGATGATTAAATATAGCTGCAATACGCCCTTTGATTTGGAAGGATCGGGCGGTTTGGATGAGGTCAAGCATCCTCATGACGAGAGAGTTGATTAAATCAATTTTTTTCATATTCGGCAGAGAGAGGTCAATTTCATCAAGGGCGTCATTGATCTAAAGGAGGTTACCGCTGCCCAACTTGCGATCAATATAAAAATATTTATACTGTTCCTCCTGATTGGACCTCAACATCACTCTTCTGATATTTATAAAATAATATTAACAGTCAACATCAATACAAAAATCCATCTGCATCTTTATATGCGGCATTTATATTTAATGTGACTCGGCTGATCAGATTGAAATATAGAATAATTCAACTATTAGTAGGTTAATGATGGAAATCAATCAATAAGAAATTGGCTTTATGTTGGTCTTGAAATTTTAGACATTAGATATTGCTAGATTTGGCTACTCTTTCAGCTACTTGTGCGAACCTTTATTTTTGTTATGCGCTGCCAGCTCTTTGCAGTAGGCCAGCAAATTTTTTAGTTGACTTATTTTATCTTTAGCTAAACTATTTGGGTTCTCATCCTTTGGATCTTCTTAGTTTTTATCATAACTAGCAGTCTATCTCTGCAATTCTCTAATGATAGTTTAAAGCTGATCCTTAAAGCTATAATCTTTCAATCTAAATTGACACTCGATGATCTTAACCTTGCAAAACATTTAGTGATTATCTTTCTTTGATTGAAAAGCATCGCTGATCCCATAAAACTTCGAGGTTTTTAAGGCAGTGAGATTGGCTAGCTTGCTTGTGACGATTTCCTTCTCCTCTTTCTTTTTTTGTTTGTATTCCTCCAAAGCCTTCAATGATCGTTAATAGAACTAAAGTGCCTCCTTCCACCCTTTGAACATACGATGTATCTCGGCATAGTAGAAGTATAACATGTAGGTTTCAGAATGAACAGTTTCTTTGGTATTATTCTTTAAGTAAATTGAGTCAAATAAGTATTTAGCTTCATCAATTGTCTTAAGAGCCTTTTATCTTTCTTTAAAGATTGCGTAAATCATTCCTAAATTGCATTTGATTTTGGCGCAGACTAAAGATTTTTCACCAGTCGTAATTTTAAACATCTCACTCGATTCCTAAAATTTCTTTTTGGATTATTATAATTTTTTCCACTTCAGATAGAGAATTGCGAAGTGATTGAGAGAATTAGCAATATCACTATGCTGATTATGATAAAGCTGAACGATAAATTGGTGATACGAATTCAGATTTTATTCAGCTTAGTTGTATCGAATCAAAAATGTAAGCGTTCTACCTAGTTGCAGTTAGATCTTGTATTTATGATGATATTTTGCTATCTAGTTTTTTGAGAGGGTTTATTTAAGCATGTTTAGGCCCTTTTAAAAGCACTTCAAAGCGTAACTAAATTCGCCCAAATCGAGATAGGCAAGACCCATAGTATAGAGGGTCTTTGTCACGATTGTATGCTTATGCTTATTCTTAAAGGGAACCACTTGAATTTGCTAGCGAAGGATGTTTACTGATGCCTGTGAATCTTTAAGATCACGATGGCACTGTGCAATATCGATGACAGTCTTCATGGATCTCGGATCTTCTTCTCCATAATACTGTGATTGAGTGACATACTATTTTTCGAAGTAACTGATTGCAGAATTGGTGGATGCTATTGTCCTGGTATCTTTCTAAATTTAAGCTATCTTGTGATATGTTTTCGGGATTTCTTCGTCGTTAGTTGATATTCCCTTGATCATAATCAACGATCTTTCTAACTGTTCAATGCATTGATTTCTATTCCTTGTGAAATCCTCTCTTCTCCTAAATATCTCTATCTTTCTAATCTAACACAACGATCGATCATAACTCTTGGCTTCAATCAGATTTATTAGTTCCGCTTCAGTTTCATCGTATTTCTTTTCCAACTATTCAATGCTGATGGCCTCTTCTCCCTATAAGTAGATAGATATTTTGGCAAGTAGCTCATATATCAATGTCTTTTAGAGATAAACTTGCCTCATATTATGAAACGAAATATCTTTATCCGATGCCACCTTCAGGAAGTCATCGATAAGGGTCTAGGCTTATTTCAGTAAACTTGCCATCTCATGGTATCGCTGCATCGATTCCTTAAGATGTGCCAATCGCATCTTCATCTCGACCTGACTGTAAGCAATATCAAAGTCCCAAGTTTCACTTTTTCTGAGAGCGTCTTAAATTGCTTCGCTTGTATCGGTTAAGTGGCTCTATGTATCTTCAAACATGTCTAAACTGTGGCCAGCTTCTGAATATTTTTTTGCAATGTCGATTTATTTAATAATCTACTGCTTATCATTGAGAATTTACTCTAAAAATTGTGCTCCAGTGATAGTCCTTTTAATGCTACCCCTTTCTGTCATGAGGATCATCATACTTTCCAAGGCCTTAGCAGGCTCACCATTTTGAATTAAAGCTTAAGACTTTTTAATGATTAAGCCTGCTTCATCTGATTTGCTCTGGCCTCGAGCCTATAATATTTTGGCTTCATAGTAGTCGACACTCTTTTGAGTTTAACTATTTTTGAGAAAGACCTGCCCCAGATCATCGAATACAGATTTTTCGCCCATCAGTTACTTGTAAGTAAAGTAGGCCAATCTGTCATTTTTTTTTAATTTTTCAGGGTTGTCGATGGATAAGACATTGAATATAGTTCCATATCGTAGAATATAGTATTAGAATCCGTCTCTTATTTCCTTTCCCGCAACTTTAAATATGTTCAGCGTATTGAAGAGCACTTCCTATTCTTCATACCTTGAAATTTATTTTAAATTGACAAAGCCGTAATCATTTTAGAGTATCTTTGGATTTTTAGTAGTTATATCATCAAAGACTATTTCAATGATCTTATTATGCTTTCTATCTGTTGCAAATTTCTTTGCAATGTCGATATCGAGAGTTGTTGACACAAAACCATGAATTTATACATAGCTTCCGATTGAGCTTTCTAATTTCTGGCATTAATCTGAAGAAAGATCCGCCCCTCGATACAGTTTAATCTTGCTTCTGCTTTCTCCGACGGGGTACTGTTGCTTGTAAATATTCTTAATGGCATGAAACATTTTGTTGAAGGGCTCTCCAATAATAAAGAATTATTCTGTCACTTCTGCGATACGGAGAGTATTATTAAGACACCTGTAAAAGAATGAATCCTCAGTATAGAATCGCAATATTTCAAGGTCGTTGAAGGGATAGGTGAGATAGTAGTTGATATACTCTTAATCCTTATTGGTAGTATATTATTTTTTGCATTGTTCTATAAATCTACTTTTTGAAGTTTCCATGTCGCCCTTATTTTTATGAAGATTACTCAAACAGTAGATGTTACTTCTGTATGTAATAAGACTGGCTTTATCTTTAATCCTAAGCTGCATGAAGTTAGGCAATCGAACCTTTTAAATTTTGTAGGTCTCCGTCTCTATTTTGACTCTTTGCATATCTTCCCTCATGATGGTTAGGGTCTATTAGTAATTATCATCGATACTCCTTATCTTTGAACTATATTTGCTGTTTCTTATTTTGCGGACCACATCAATATTCTTGTCATTGATCACTCTAACTGTAATGGTGTTTTAGTCAGCTAAAACTTGATCTAGATACTCAACTGCCGATTAATCTATGGCAACTCTGCACTGATAATTCTTAGTCCATTTTTTAAACTCCAGAAGGTCAGTGCAAATGGGAAGTTAATTCTCACTGATATTCCAGGATTTATAGGCATCTTTCATTTAATGATACAAAGAGTTGATTTCAATGCTACCACCGTGTCGTACGGTTTTGTGGAAGATTACCCATAGATACTTATCTTTTTGAAAGATGAGTTTAAAAAAGTTTTATTGGGGTCGCTGGATAACTTAAAAATCACTGGTGATTTGCTATCTGCGTTATCGCTGTCGGGATTTAATTTTGCTTCTATTCATTGGTGCAGTTGGAGGGCGGAAAACAAACTTGTCGGATATCTACATGTCCTAATTGTATATTAATAAATGAAACAAAAGGATCCATTTGATAAATCAAAAGCAAAGGTAATAGTTTCCATCAAAATTGTGGCAGCAAGCAGATTAATCAGTTATATATATCTAGGCAGTCTCTCCAGGTACCTTTGATCTTTTCATCCCAGTAGCGCTCATTGCTCATGTATATTTCTTCTCCTTGCATCACCGACTGCTTGAACCACAGAATTTTGTGCTATTATTTTGATTTTTACATTTACACTTTTCTTTTCCTTTGCTTCTCCTCAAGCCTACCTTTTTCCTCTGCTGCAAGATCCATATAACGATACTAAAGAGCTCTCTGATCAGGGCGCAAGCGGCTGTCAGTAGGTGGCAATTGCTTAGAGTTTCTGGCACTTAAATGATTTAACTGCAATGTCATTTAATTAAAATTGTAATAATCTTCATTAGCATGATGGTTTTTTTGCCAAAGGATTATCCTCTCCTTGGTTTCAAGATTAGTAGCCGTTAGTTCTTTGTTCCAAAATCCTTCAAAGGTATACACCTTTTTACCCTGATTTGTTAGATGGCCAACCACTTGTCCAGCCTGCGCACTTTTCCAGAGCGATTCTTCTTGAAATTATAATATAGCCTCAGTGTTGTAATCCTTACAGTGAATCCGAACTTAGCCATATACTTCCACTGAAGTTTTGCCAAAGAGAATGTTGCTCAACGCAATAACACATTTGTTAAATACATAAAAATCGCTGTGTCTCTCCAGTTTGACGACAGTCTTGGCCTCTGGTTTTACCTTAATACTATTGCCAGAAAAGTTCACTGTAGATTTGGAATTATCATAGAGTTAGTAGTTGTCAGAGCGAACAAAAGAAGCAGATATCGGTGGATGATGACTGACTTGTTCGGCCAGAAACTAAAATCCTCTGCTTTCATCAATAAACTCAAATGTTTACCCGAGTAGTGGATTGAAAGGCTTTTTGATCCTTTTATCATGTAGGGAATAAACAGAAACAGCAAATGCCGCTACATAAAGCATACGTTTATTTTCATCGTTCTCTTCGTCAGCCTTGCGTAATAGTTCGCAATAATACATTTGCTCACAACTTTTCTGTAGATCTGAGATTGGTTCATTGGTGGTGACTCTTTTAACTCATCAATACCTGGCATAGTCGTTTTGGTGAGATCTGCGCCTCCTGTCAATGCAGAAGAAAGAGTTCCAAGCACTGGAAATTTTTATTCAGGCGTAAACTTCTAAGGCAAATACCTGCGAGTTTAATTAGAGGAGAAGATCCTACCGATTTTAAGGTAGACTTTATTTTAATGGAATAATTTCTAATTACATTAGTGGTTACATATTTAATATTATCTCGATTGTCTGTGTCAGAAAAAGTGGATGAGGCTTCTCCTCTTTTCTTAGGTTTTGGAGTTTATTGTATGCTCTTTTTCATTCTCAACCGAAGCTCAAGCGAAGAAAAACTATGCTATTCTTCCTCTATCGATTCCAATGATTCGAGACTGAGTCTATTTTTAGATTTACCAACTTTGACTTCCTCTGTGAAACTATAAAAATGAGTATCATTACTGCCCGGCGTATTGCCATTTCTGTCTTCGAGATTTTGTTAATCAGCCATCTCGGTTCTTCTCGAACGCGATCTAGAAATGGTTTTATTCTGTTCTCTATCTTTGCTATCTCTGATTTCCTCATCAATATATTGTAGCATTTGAGCCGTTTTGTATTTGAACTCATCGATGCTAATGCGCAATCTGTCAATGTTTTTACCCACCATTATGTTCTTGGTTTTTACTATGACCTACTATAACCTCTGCTATAATTCAGCGTGACATCGCCACAATTCAGTGTTGAGGTCGTCAAGGATTTTAAAACGATTCACTCGACTGAGCTCCACCCTCATTTTAAATAACTATCGATTTTGGGTGAGCTCCTCATTTTCACGCTGCGCTTCTTTAAGTCTTTTGTACCATTTTACTTTTTCGTCAATGGAATAAGCTCTTAAATACAGCGTTTATGTGCCAGTATTGAGGAGAAGAGAGAGGGGATCATCTAATTTACTAATAATATTGGCAACTCTTAGGTGAACTCTTCCTTCCACTTCCTACTTACTCGGTCCCAGTAACAGCAGTTAATCGTGAATGCGAAAGTAATACCTAGTCCACCTTGAGAAAAAGCCCTGCCAAAGTTAGAGATATCCCTCCATTCACCAAAGATGTCAATTATAAAAATTATTATTGTTATAAATGGGAGGATTGCTTTGTTTTGGAGAGACGAAAGAAGAGTAGAAACCCCATCAGCAGAATTCTAAACCCGAACTCGAGAAGGTTGATGTGGTCAACTTCAAGCTAAAACAAGCAAGAGATCGCATTAAAGTGTTCATCAGCTCCAAAAATAAAGATTTGAATTAGATAGAGGCGAAGATTACAGAGAAAGTACCAGCATTTAAATAAACTGGCAATAAAAAATAGTTAGTGCCTTTGCTGAAGGCCAAAAAGGATTTGCTCAAGATGATTGATAGTGGATAAGTAAGACTCAATCTCATTAAATAAAAGCTCGCTGAGGTATAGATGCAAAAACTCAATGTGGATGTAAATTATATTCAACTCAGACCATCAATGTATTGGATGATGCCAATAAATACGTTCAAGAAATTCAGGAACACCTTGAACAAAAGGATTGGAGAAAAGTACTAGACGATGCCACATATAAATATGAACTTGAATGGCCGGATGACAGCGAATAGGTTCAGGAAGATCCTGCTTTTCAAGCAATGTGGAAGGAATTAGGAGGAGATACTGTAGGGCAAGTGCCTGAGAAGAAAAAAGTCCATGTCGAGGCTGGCCAAAGGCAAAAATAGCACATCAAAGGCCAAGAAGTAGCATTGGCCTGATAGAAGAGATGATAAGATTAATTATTTATATACGTTTTCGTTGAAAAGGCATTGTTTTCACGTTATTTCTAAGATTTCAATTGGCCTCAATCACCTAAGCTATGAATAGAATATTACGATAATCAGTAGATTAAACAGTAATCATTGATGAATTCATAAAGCCAGCAAATCATCTATAACCTCCTTCACTTCTTCTACGTCAAAACACAGCATCATATTCACATCGCTGCTTAAACAGTCTTTTTGAATTTAACATAATCTTCTTAACTCTTTGCTGTCTTCTGAGAGTACAATTACTAAGATACGACTGTCACGAGCCTCCTTTTGAACATGTTTTAGTTTTTCAGTCAAATATCCAGGATTGCGACAGTGATATTAAAGTGGTAAGAACACAACGTGATAATCTTGAGAGTTGCGTTTGGACACTATTATATCTGGAACCTGCCCCGAAGACAGAGTAAATCGATGTGGGTAAGTAGTAACTAAACGTGAATTTGAAATGAAGGAGCTCACACTCATTTTACTCATGGCGGGATTATATAGTAAACGAAAGAATAAATATCAGAAGGGAGAAATCTTGCTCGAAGAATTAAATTTGCCAGCACTACTATCAACTACTTTAAATATAGTCATTGTTTCATAAGCGCGACTCTTTATATGAGCAAGTGGCTCTTCGGTACCATCTGTTTGCTGAATTGTCTATATAAGTTGACCATTTTTCCAAACTCCCATCAGTTCTCGACCATCTGCATAGGTTAGCACTCCCTTGCCATCCCTATTTTAACTAAAAATTACTTTTTGTCTTGCTAAAACTCTCCCTCATAGGCACAACCATTTGCCCAAATATATTGACCCGAGCCATTCTTTTGATCCTATCTATATTATCCTGTATATATATCGCCAATCTCAGACATCCATTTCCCTTGTCCATGCTTACATCCTTAAAAGAACTCACCTTAATAACTGCCACCTGATGCCCACCTGTAAATTCCTGATCCATGAAACTTTCCTTTTTAATATTTTCCCTAATAACTATCTCCATTGAAAAAAATTTCCCTCCCAAAACCATGTCTATAATTATTGAAAAAAGCTCCTTAATACTTGCTTTGCTCATCTATATCAAGATATCCATCCCCCTGCCTCTTCCCCTCACTCCATTCTCCCTAATAGAAAAGTTTTAAAATGGAATCATAGTATTTTCCTCTTCCATGCTTTTCGCCACTGAACCATTGCCCTTAATATTTATTGCCGTTGAATTGCAGCAAGCAACCCTCACCACTACGTTTTCCACCCTAAAATCCTCCCTTGTAATAATATTTTTGTGGGACGTATTCTTCTCCCTTCCCTGCTTTGGACATGGTTGCCTCATCCCACTCGCCTATATATAGTTTCCCACTATAATGCCAAACAATTTTGTATCCCCTTGGGTTTGGAAGATCAAACATAATACAATTTTTATATTTTTTCATTACGAGTCTCTGCAGCTATCCATCTCCCAGTCGTAAACCCATTACTGCATCCATCCTTTTCAATAATTTCACCATTTATTCAACAGTCACAGAAGTACTCGGTGGTTCAGGCAATTCAGGCATTTGCATTTCCTTGAAAGTTTTATTTCTAATTTTCAGTTCGATTTTTTCATAAGCAAGGGGACTAGGTTTCTTCGCAGTAAACTCTAATTCATAAAGTAGTGGATCTTCCTGCTTGGAAGAATTTTTCTCATGTGACACTCGACTGAGGGCAGGTACATAGACACAATTTTGATTGTTTCTATTTCTGCTGCATCCGCAAGATTTGTTAGATTGGTTCGAATGACTGATTCGAGAGTGGCGACTCGTTTATGATTATCGTCTCAGTCGATATCCTTTGCTTGACGGTATGTTACCTTTGATTGCTTCACTACGGTATCCAGTTGCATTTGATTTTCGATTTTGCTCGATCTCGTATATTTTTTGCTTAAAATTAGATTCAGGGCCCAATTGTTTAATTGAAGTATTTTGTGCAATTTTAGCCTCGATTGTCTTGATAAATCCGTCTTTGGCTGCTCTCCTTTTTGGTTCAATCTGCGCCTGTGAATTGGCAGGCTGGTTGTATATTCTGCTAATATGTTCAAAATTGCCCAGTATCTTTTTATTCTCACTATTTTCTTGTTTTTTACAAGTTTTGCATTGCTCCTTGACAATAAAATTTGGAGGTTGTGAACGGATATTTTTGATGAGAGGCCGAGGCATGGAAGACTACATATCCGACTAATTTGGTTCTGCTTTGCTAATTAAAGGAATGATTATCTTTGCATCTTGTTCTTTGTCCACTGATTTCATTGCTTCAATCACTTCCTCTTTTGGCTAATTTTTGATAGGGGATGCAAAAACCTTACTTTAGATTGATGTCTGGATGATAGCCAACTATTCCGATTCTGACATTTGATTGTTTGGTTTATTTTATGAGTTAGCAATGACCTCTTACTTTGCCAAGACAGTCATTTTTTATGATTCATTATGATTGGTTTGCTCTATTTTGGAAGTTTATTGCTTCTATTCAATTACAGATTTTGGGTGAATGTCATTTTAATTTTCCTCTACTTTTATTATCTTTACTGGCACGTTCTTCATTATTTTACCTGATAATGTTCGATTTAAACTCTTTCGTGGAATACTACCCATGAACTCAGAAACTATTGACTCAGTGAAATTGTTTAGGATACTTCCAATCACACGGTGGTGTCCATTCGTTTGCTCCTATGAAAAAGGTCCATGCTATTCTTCTTTGTCATTTCGATGATAATTTGTGGGAGGTGTTGCTTCGCTTTCCTGCTGGTTGATGTGCGAGCTTTGACTCACCTGATATTTCAGTCTCTATACGCGCAGTTACCCAATTACTTGCTTCAGAATATTTATTTATTAGCCTAACCTCTATTTCTATTTTACGGAATCCTATGGACTGCTGACAAAAGGGGAATGAGAGATTTGATAGTTTACAATACCTTGTCTGACTGACAGATTTACATTTTTTTTCTTCGAAAAATTTATAACTTACAATGGTTGCGGTTGATCCTTCTCAGGCTCTAGCTCTTTGAGTACTTGGTCGCCAGTTTAGCTTCTTCTTGAAGATTGCTATTCATTCTCTATATTTGACATTATTATTGCTTGATTTAGAGAGACATCATTACTTTTCTAGAGCTGAGGTATAATTTTACCTATTTACACTAATTTTTAATTTGACTAGTTTCCCGACTCGTTTGGGGTTGGCTGATAGTGCTACATTTTGTCGATATGATCCTCTAGTTAAAGTATATTGCTATCTAATCTATCGAAAAAACTATGGCCAGCCCTCTCTCCATTTGCAACTGACACTTTCTATTTTTCCTAGTGCCCCTTCTCAAAGTTTGACTATTCGTCTCCTTTATTACAAAATTTGTCCTTAATTTACTCAGCAGGTAATGGTTCTATTTTCTTTAATTCTAGAGATTATTTTGGCTGCACATTCTAAACTATCAATTTAACTGTTTATTTTTTCATCGTGTGCCCCTGACTAGCCAAAGACTTATCCTCAAGTATTTATCCTTTTACCTTTTCTCTCTTCTCTTGCTAAGATTTAAAATCTTCTCCTTGATTGCCATATACTTTTATCAAATTTTTCTTTGCTTTTTTATCCTCTTTACTTTTAGCTAATCTCTTTGCGAATAGCTATTCTTATCTCTATAGTTACTTATCCACTCTCTACTGGTTTTTGGCCTGTTTATTTTGATTGATCTCAGTTGCAAAGGAACACTCATCCATGTTCTAAACGTTCACCTACCTTAAACTTTCAGCTTTCTAAATATTCCTTTGACTCTGCTCAGCCAATTTCTTCTCAAGTTAGATCTGAGCTTGAATTTATTGCAGTCTTTGAATACTGAGTGGATCGGCGAGATAATATCTACCCTCCATGAATACAGCAGTCCATTACATTATCGGTTGTTTTATGGGATAATCGCCAACCCCGATGGTCATCATTTTAGGTTAATGTTCTACTGATTGTTGTGATTGTTGTAATTTGTTGTTTTCCCTATTTTTACCATCAGTTTTATTATTCTCAGTTTGGTGCATATAAATATTAT
>Ga0302191_10000466_pt1 | contig 25853 bp, 16 predicted proteins | sample II_Bog_E3_1_FD_198775 | JGI IMG/M metagenome (GOLD analysis project Ga0302191, IMG submission 198775) | Peat permafrost microbial communities from Stordalen Mire near Abisko, Sweden - II_Bog_E3_1 | ecosystem: Environmental > Terrestrial > Soil > Wetlands > Peat | place: Sweden: Abisko...
AAGACGAGAGAGAAGAATTGCATCGGCAAATGTGTCTGGAGAGACAAAACTATGTGTGCTAACTCGAATAAAAGGAACGCATAGTCGAGGAACTTTCAAATGAACTGCAGCAACTGCAGCACGAGATCTATCAAATGGAACAACTTGATAGTATGAAGAATAAAAAGATTAGACTACTTGAAGAAGAAATCAACTATCTCTCACAACAGATAGAAACTGCAGCTCTCGCTAGAGCAGTTGAGGAAAAGAATGAGAACACCTTCCGAAGAAGTTATGCGCTTTCTTACGATTCCTAACCCTTCAGCTAACTCGGATCCGCGTGAAAGATTGTATATTCTGACACCGAACACATAAAAAAAATCTGAAAGTTTGCTGAAATTCTCTTCCAAGAAGCCTTCTATAGGTCTAAAGGAATATGGGAATACAAGACAATTAAAATTGATACGAAAAAGCGCTGCTGAAAAATACTCTTGGAGAAAAATGAGTTCATAATTTTAATAGAACAATTTTAAAATGAGTCTGAAAAATCATATTAAATTGTAAGTTAATAACGAGTAAGTGGAGAATTTACAGTTGAATGGCAACTATAATCTTGATTATACCTTCGGTCCGAGTAAGTTATGGTCGGAACTTAAGGTATGACCAATTTCTACTGTTAATGTATATTTTTTATCCTCATTCAAACACAGATCTTTTGTGAGCACTATTTTAAATAAAATTGTAAATAAATGAAATATCCTAATAAAAAATCTATAAAAAGTAAGATATAAACTTTTGTATGAATTGTTGCGAAGATTAAAAAAGTGAGAAAAAGCCATCAATATAGCCCAAATCACCCCAAGCTAAATTACCTCAAACAGGATACTAAAAACGGGCTGTACAAAGGCGTGAAGAAAAGATTAATGTCGACATACAGCCAGAGTAAAAAGAATAATCCTAACATCTTTTTGATTTTAGGAGGTAGTTGGAAAGAGATGTAAATACTAATAAACATTAGCTCAACCAACTTATAGATCGTATCGATAACATTCCTGATTTTACGGAGTATCAGAAGATATAGCAATAAATTATAGACATTAATTTCAAGTCCATTGGCAAATATTTACTGACTTCCATTAATCAAAACTCAACTGACAGCATCGTCGAATAAATGCATCAGCCCTATCATTTATTAATTTAAGTAAAAAAACAATTAAAGTTTTAAGCCTTAAGCTTTATTTATTTCCTTTAAAAGATTTAAGAACTCATCAATTAAGGAATTATACGGGATAATTAAATCTTTGAAAATAATAAAAAAAAACTTCGCTAAATAGATTCTAAAGTTTGTAAAAAATTGGAATAAGTTATAGAACGAGTAAAACTCCTGTAAAAAAGAAAGAAACATGAAGATGAATCGAGTTCTGAAGTAAAAGAAGGCTCTGTTAAAATTGAATATAATCTGAAGCATGAAATATAATTAAAAAACGAAAGGATTCACACTTTAGCGTTGTAAAAATAGAGGTTAAAGACTCAAAACGAAATGTATGAAACGAAACTCAACCCGATGCATAAAGCAATATAAGCAATGAATAAGAATATCTCTTCAATTTGCCAAAAATTATAAGTTTCTCCTTCAATTTCTTCTGCCACTTCGAAATATGATTTTGAAAATGAATAGAAATGGAAAAAAACAATGTCAGAGTTGTAATTTAACAGAAATGAAGTTATTCGTTTAAAACAACAGTTAGCGGATTCGCAAAAACGCCTGTCTGAAATTACCGTGACTTCTGAATCTTCAAATATTAAAAATATTAGTCGAAATACTCCCGTAGTTAACAGATTCACAAATAGTCCTCAGCCAATGTTTTAAATCGGAAAAGATCAAGGCCTGAGCTACAGCCAAAATCAGATCCAGCAACAGAATCCTCCTCCTTTTATGAGCTCATACAACTCAAACTCAGCCCCGACTGTTCCATTTTCAAATCAAAATCCCAATGCTAGTTTCAACTCCTCCTTTAACGCGTCAAGTTCTTCCTCTTCCTTTTATCAATCGCCACCAAATTTATCCCAAAGTCCTGGAATTAATAATTCGATAAGCATGAACTCCATGAATCCCATGAATCCTGCCCCGATGCAATCAATGAAGTTTTCAAATAATGAAAATGCGACTAAATTTTCTGAGAACAACCATTTTATGTCTTCCCAACCTTTAGGCCTATTTTCCTCACAGCAATAATCCTCTTTGAATCCAAATCAAAGCCGCAGAAGTCGAGACGGGACAAAAAAACCAATCCGAATTTCATGATTATATGTCAGTGATGATAATCTATAGCTTACAGATAAATAGTTATTTCGTGATAATATCATCTCTAAATATTTTTATCAGTTATTGTATCTTAATTGAATACAATTTAAATAACCCTAACCTTCAAATATTTTCCAAATTGTATTTTAATAATTATTCGTTGACCATGAAATATATCCTTTCATCGCAGCATTTACGACTATTGTTTCATACAAGTTCTAATTTATATGTGCAAATTGCTTTCAAATGCTAGCGTTCTATCAACATTGAAAATGAAACCCTTGACTCACATCTGATATACATTCAGTATGCATTCAAATTACAGTATTCTATCAACATTGAAAATGAAACCCTTGACTCACATCTGATATTCGTTCAGTATGTATTAGAGTCAGTTCAATTCATTAAATCTATTTGATTAAATTGTGATAATTTAATTTTTGCAGTTTGATAACATCATATTTCTTTGGGTTTATAATGCTTAAAATAATCACAATATCAAGAACACAATGAGATATACAAAAACCATAAGAACATGCATCACTATTTTAAAAACCATGGAAGAAAAATACTATTTAAAGTATGCCATTTTGACATCCCAGATGGTGTTTATTTCGGTATTCATCCTCTACCTTAAATTATCACCGTTTCTTCAGAATTATACACCACTTTGCGACGTATCTATCCAATTATACAGATACTCGAAGCCATCATTTCGATCAGTCAATTCAGATATATTTCCTATTGGATTTATACTGCCAATTCTGTATTAGCCCTGTCACTTTTAGCGCATGTACACTTCAGCAAAAATGATTATAAAATGGTGGTGTATTTAGGTTTATTTTGCTATTTTACAGCTCAACTATGGGTGATGACCTTTGTCTCAGCAGCTTTTTACGTAATGCTTTATTAACAAAGATAATGCTGATCGATAATAGCATTCAATACCTAACTGGTATGCTGTTATCAGCCCCTTTTCTAATCATAATCATAATATTAGAGCATAAAAATCAAATATACGACAAATTAATATATCTGACTTTGCTTTTCTTTGTGCTTTTCACTGAGTCGTAATGGAAACTCGTGACTTTTTGCGAAGGCTGCTATTTCCTTTATCAAACTCCATCAAAATTAATGGTAACTGTTGTTTAAATCAGAAATGGATCTATGGCAGTTTGACTGCAATGATAGCCTGGTCGTATATTCATATGATTTATCCATCACCCCTAAATGGCTTCGAGTTATTCTACCTAGTGCTGTTAGAAGTGGTGTTATCAGTAATAATCTATTTCCATCCCATCAATATCGTAAAATAAAACAAATATCACTACATCTTGGAATTAGCAAAAAGTATTAAAAAATCAGAATCTAAAAAGAAGATTTCATAAGAAACAGTGATTAATTTGCAATTCGCTATTGCATCAATTGAGCATACACAATCTAAATGCTATTTAAATGTTCCTCATTAATAATTAATCAATTAAAAATAGCATGAAATCTCTCGAGGCAATCTGTTAGACTTTTTATAATCTACAGTTTAAATAACAGATAGAATTCTATTAGCAGAAATAAAAATAGAAAAAGGAGTTGATCTATTTGGAATACTTCAGATTTTAGGTGAAGTCACCCCTCACAGTATAAAGTAATTCGTCAATATATAAAAATTGAAACAAAAAACTGAGGAAGTATTCGCGTCAAAGGTTAACATTTAGATCAAAATCAAAGATATACAATTAGTCAATTAATATCTTTAATACTTTTATGAAGCCATATCTGCCATCAGTGATAGATTACTTTAGTTTTGGACCTATATGAGCAGACCGCTAATTAAAGCAAATCGGATGGACTCAATACTAACAACTGTAATTTAATCTCAGTAGAAAGCTTAAGAGTTTCTTAACAAAATATAAAAATATAAGAAATGCTCATAAGAAAGACACTTATATCAATCAGTTTGTCATTTAATCGATTTCTATGATTAAGGCAGTCTGATTTCAGCAAATATTTAATTGAACAAACATAAAGAATAAGAGGAAATTCTGAAACAACGCATAGATTTTGACTACTTCGTTATCAAAAATCAGAATATCACCAGTATTTCCAAAAGATTTTTACATTAAATATCATCAGACGAATGCACCATAATTGGCATGAATTATTCCTTTCTTTTTCCTTTGCAAGTCCTTCCAACCATTAAATCAATCATTTAAAATCATGAAAACAAGACAATTATATTGCCAATCTTGGCGCACAGTAAAATAGTAGTTAAAAAAATTCATATCTATCTGCTCCCTTAGTTTTAGGAGGGTTCTTCGCATTTGTTCATAATTGAAAAATATCAAAATCCAGAATCGATCATTATTTACGATTTTACAAATGATTTAATCCTATATTTTTCAAGCGTTTTCTGGAAAATATAAAAAGCTGGTTATGCGGATGACTGCCTAGATCTTCCTAACAAAGTCTCAAATGAAGTTTTTAAGTCTGATTTTTCTACTCCTTATTTTTTATAAACCATGCGAAATCGAAAGCATGTGAATACATAGTTTAACTGGTCTAAAATCGCTAAAAACAAATTTGCACACGAAGTTCGAAGAGATAAGAAAAATACTCAAATAAAAGTTAGTTTAGAGTTAATTGAAGAATATAAATACAGAGACAATACCATTTTATTACTATCTCTTTTCAGAGGACACTATATTCGATCTCAATTCTAGTTTTCAGCAGCCAATATTTTTACCAATAAAAGTGTTCAGTCAACAAGGAAAATGAATGAAGACTATACAAACTAGCAATTCTTTTGTAAAGTAGCTAATCCTTATCAGTCAACCATACTTTAAAAACTTTAAAGCTTTAAAAACGGTCATAGGTTCAATCATCTTTGGAAAATAGGAATTGCTTTTGGCTTGTTGGGGGCTTTATTAATCACGCTTCTCATTATATCAGTTATCTTTTCTGCCAGTCGGCAATCCAATTATTCATCTCTTCTCTTGGAAGGAAGCGATTTGACCTCGCAGTATGGCAACATTATCTTACTATTTTATTATTCTTATATTAGATATCATTTTAAACACTATCCATCAGATTTACTACAATGGGACCCTCGCCTCAATATAACTGATCTTTCGCAATATTATGAAGGAATCATCAAAAGTTAGCTCTAAAGCTGCATGACCTCTGAACTAATGAATCCCCTTCAAAAAATAAAGCAAAACTATTAGTATATATATCAATTTGGATAATTTAATACAACTGCTCAAACAACTGAGACTTTGAATATTGTTTCTTTGATTCAATAAACGTAAAAATGCCTAACCACCTTTAACGTATCTTTTTTATTGAATAACTATTAAACAATAAGAAATTTAGAAGACATTTACGAAGCAAAGGATGTATCTACAGGTTCTATATCTTCACGAATAGTTCAATCTAAAATTATTATGTATATTGCTTTTCCCATTATATTTATACTTATTCTCATCATCTATCTCCTTCTTTCCCAAATAAAATCAGCAAAAGCAACTATTTACTCAGTTATGGCAAAAACTTCCTTCTCTCAAACAAAACAAATTTTATCAAACATAGCAACGCTCCGAACAAATGTTAAAATACTAAATAAAGCCTAAAAATAATATTTTAGATCTTCAATTTTAACTGAGAGTGTGCAAAAAATATAAAAGGAAGAAAATAAAAAAGATAAACAGTTTATTCAATAAAAAGCAATCAACCTTATAACCGATAATTTAATTTATTTATGGATCTTAATTTCATTTGCTGGATGTGTGGTCTTATATTAGCTTACTCTTGACCTAGAGTCCTAAAATTTCAGCAATATTTTAGCCTATATGACGGCCATTCAATCGAGTTCTAACACGATCGCCTTTAAGGTCACAGATGTCATGAATTCCTTAATATGGTAGGATTTATATAATACACCCAATACTTTTGGAGTGACTTATAACATAAAACTGGAAACTGACTTTGATAACTTTGATGCTAATAGGCATCTTCCAAATTATTTTTTAGATTATCGCCAAATTGAACGGGAGATCCTGTATTCTGATCTTTGCCGGTTTAGTTATCTCAATAACATATCATACTTTTAGAGTGTACAATGTCATGATATTTATGCTGGATCTTTAAACCTGGGCTTCTCAATAGTCTCTGAATTATATAGGCAAAGCTTAGTTACCCTCAGAAAGGGTCAATTTTCTCATCTGTTACAGTCCAAGTAGGTATCAGCGATCGAGCCAGTCTTCATTGAGGCAATATACACAAGGAGAATAGTAATGGTAGTATTGAGTGAGCTATCCACTATCTTTACCCAAACAGTTAATTCCTACTCCCAATATCTAATAAATTACTTTGAGGCAGTGGCTGCTTTTATTGCTCTATATATCATCGGAATCTTTGCCTGGTGGGGTTGGTGGATGAAAAATTTAATAAAATAATGCTAAAGAGCACGGAGAGGGTTAAGAGCCATTCCTCGAGAGATTCTGCTGAATATTCATACGACAAGAGAGTTTATAAAAAGCAATTTTTTGATGACAATGGATAGACTCTGAAATGTATATTTTATTCTATTATTAATAGAATGGTATTAGCTATTCAGCATTTTTGACTATTAAATCATTGTATTAAATCTGATTAAATCCTTCCAATATTTATATCTTTTAATTTTTGATTAACTCACAGATCGTGTAATTATTAATTATGGCCACATACGGATAGGCGTACTACCAGACCCTCTCAAAGATTAACCAATAATATATCGGTCTTTCGAATCTGAACTCTCTGAAACACATCGAAAACAAGATCAAATGCTACAATGACTTCAATTCTCAACCTCACGAATATTATGAATGCTTTGTCAATGTGGAAAGAGAACGAGAGGCAGATTCCAAATAATTAATGAACAACTATACCATTGTAGAGGATGATTTCAAGCTTTGTAAAGAAGGATGCAAGAATCAGGGCAAACCGCAAGAAATTACGTGTGGCAACAAATGCAATGAGAAGTTTAGTAGTTCTATTAAATTATTGTATGACACCTTCTATAAGAACAGAGTTGGACATCGAAAAGAATATAAAAAGACTCAAATGTGAGGGTAAATCTTTGTATATCCTAATTTTATATATTTTTTAAATGGGTTGATTAGTCTTGAAAAATTAATATATCATAATTTAGAAATCCAAAATCCAATTTAAGTTATTCTTACATCTTGGCCCAGTCTTCTTAGTCCTCCAAAGATACCGGTAAAACTCTCACCCGGCTCAAGATTAAACTGGAATGAATCAGTATAGCTATTTCCAAATCGAGCATTCAATCCCTTTCTGCTAATGAGAACAATTTACCCGAGATATCCTTGCTAACTAAAGCTGCCAATTATTCTGCCTATTTCCTCTCCCATAGGTACCTACCACTTGAGCTCTATATTAGTGATTGTTCCTTCTATTTTGGATTATATCCTATAACCATTGACCACCAGTATAGCGGCTAAACCACAGATGAATCTATTTTCGTCCAAGTAGACCTTAAGTCCTATCAATAAACCACTTTATTGAAACGATTCATCAGTGGGAGTCATGTATCCCATCGATACCTTTCTCATTTTTCCCTTCCACTCTCTCTCTTCAGTCATGGCTTTAGGCATTGTATTGATAGGAGCGGGCGTACTTGAAGCCAGTTTCGAAAATTAAAGTTACTGCTTATTGGTGCTTTCCAAAAAGCTCCTATTTTCTGGTTAATCCTCAATCTCCTCCAATTTTAAAATTTTATTAACAATATCTCTATTCTATTATCTTACTCCTGTCTGCTCGTATTTTTTAAGTTATAAATCCTTGAGTAGGCGAGTATAGCTCTCCACTTGTATGGTCAACTGTTTAAAGATGGCTTCTTTTTAAACTAGTCTTTAATCTAGTTTCACCTTCTACTCTCTTGTGTGTCTCAAATTCTTTTTTATTGTGTCTAACTTCTTGCACAGTTATTAATTTTAATATTTGCAAAACTTAATTTAATCTTTAACAATGGCAAACTCTTGTTCAGAAGCTTATTTGGGTTTTTATGGCTATGGTTTTTCCTCATCTTTTTAAAGGGCTTGATTCTTTCTTAATTTTGACTCAAGAGCAACCAAGTATGCTTGCTGTTTCTTAAAATCTTGCTATCTTTTTCTGCTCTTCCTATCAATATCTCTCAATTTCTCTTTGAAATTCTTTACTTCAGTTTGATACTCGACCAACCTCTGTCTTAACTCCAAATTGTCGACATCCTAACTCAAAACTAAATTATTAATGATTAACCTCTTTCTTGCATTTTCTTAACATTCTTAATACTCTTAAGTTGCTCCTGCACTTGATTGATCTCCATGTCCATGTACCCAATCATATTTTCACTATTACGCAATCTTAATCACTTCAGTTATACTTATCGTAATTCTATGAGGTTTATTATTTACTCCTTAACCCTTCGATCTGCTTCTTGTACATTGCCACCTGCTTGTATGCATTTTACAACTATCTTTGTAAAGCCTCTGAGGATAATACTTTTAATACTGCTTGGAGGGACATGATTTAGATCCACTGATTGAGCTTTCTTTTTTACAGAGGGAAGTTTAAGCTTTTACAATTTTTCATTTAGCTTTTCATTAAGAAGTTTTAACTCTTTTCGCAATTTTTAATTCTTAAAGTACAGCTCCTTAAATTTGTTAACCCTGGATAACTATATGTATACCTATCATCATTTTCGGCCTTAGAGTTCTACTCATCTCCTTGACTACTTATATCGATAGTCTTATTCAATTTTTATTTATCATGTCTATCAATTTGTAGACTGACATCCAGAGAGTCGTATCTATTCTTCATTTTTTCAATAATTATATTTATAGTTCTATTGCCAGCAAATGCTTAGTTGATTTAGATAAGTCATTGTATAACTGCGAAATGTTTGACAAATCAACGAGGAATCAATAAAACAACCTTAATCGAATTAATGAAATTTTTATAATAAGGGTGATCGAGTTAGTAAATACAATAGCCTTATCAATCTTAATTCATGGGCAACTGTTTTTCCTAGTTTTTTCTAGATTTTGCCATTTTTATTTACTATTCCTTTATCATCATCAATATGATTTCCTCTTCCCGCTTCAGTTATTTAAGTTGCTCCTCGATGTTTTCCTGTATATTCTTCAGAGTCTCATACTCTTTCTCCTTCTCGTTGAGAGTGGTCTTTTATCGTGATATACCTTGCATCAACTTATAATAATTATTAACTCACAATAATTGTGTAACTATTTAAATGTCCAGACACAATCAGAACAAAGTCGATGCCAAAAGCTACGGACTAGGTGAAATATACATCCCTTAGCCCCTCTACCCTCCTCAATATGGATAAATAATGGTAGCAAGCGAGTAATCTAAAGGAGGACTGATGATGATTGGTGAATCCAAGGGTAAAAAGATCATCAGCATATCGGGCGGCAGCAAAAAACTGTTTGTTTTCGAAGAATAAAGTTGTAATTACTCGCAATTATCTAGAATCTGAAAATGTGGTCACTGCCCTTCATCCATAAAATGAAGATTTCTTATAGTATAAAGGCGAAGAGATACTTCCTATTCACGAAATAGTCATGGCTTTAGAGGGGAACAAAATTAATTAAATTAAAAGCGGAAAGGAGCATAATATTATCCTCACTGAACAAGGGGCACTTTTTTCGTATGGAAAAGGCAACTTTGGATCACTCGGATTAGGGGGAACCGTGTTTTCTCCCTCTCCTAGACCAATCAATAAGCTAAGCAATAAAAAAATTGTGACAATTTCATGTGGAATGTATCATTCATTAGCTTTAAGCGATATTGGAGATGTCTATAGTTGGGGGAGAGGATTTTAAGGGCAGTTGGGATTATTATAAAACACCGAATCAGTCAGTTCTCCGCAATATATACCGCATTTCTTTAAATATGATAACAATAAAGATGTAAAAATGCTACAAAAGATCCCCATTATCTCCATCGCTTGTGGAGCCTATCATTCCATGGCCATCGATAATCAAAATCAAATGTATTGCTGGGGAGAAGCGAGATATGGACAAACTGGGGCTGGTAAAAAGACTAAAGAACCAATTCCCACCAAACTTTTAATTTAGATTGAAGTAAATCAATTATTATTTAGGGTCAAACGAGAAAAATAGTAAAAGCTGCTGGAGGATTTGGTCATACTCTTTGTTTGACTTCACAAGGTGAAATATTTGGGTGGGGGCTTAATATTAAAGGCCAATTAGGTTTAAATGATCTCCCTGAGAGTATGCGATCAACATAAGGACATCTAAACTATGTAAAGGCTGCCTATCAGCCTATTCATATCAAATAATCAAGGGACAAATCAATTCTTCCGAAATTTTAATAAATCACCTGTGGATTTACCAGTAGTTTCGCTATTGATTAATAGGGAAGTGTTTGGGCTTGGGGAGGAGGAAATCTAGGCTTTAAAGATGTACATTATAGATTATTCAGAAATATTTAGAGCGTGGACCAGTCAAAATCACTTAGATGACAGACAACAAAAAATTTACAAAAATATTTGCAAATGACAACGCTTTGATCCTTTTTTGCCCACTTTCTCCTCTATTCTTTAAACCATCATTGGTTCCCTCAAGCGGCAAGACCTAAATTACCTTTTTTGGCAACGGATTTACCTCATCTGGTTCTCAATCTGTCCGTTTTACCTTATAAGACTAAAAAGTTGAAACTGATCTGGAGTATGACGACAAAACCAGTACATTTTTTTGCAAGACTCCAATCTTCTAAAAAATAAATAAAAAATTTAGTTATCCTTTATTATGCAAAATTGAAATTAGTCTTGATAAAAAGGAGTATTTTGCATATCAAAAGCCTTTGCTTGTCTATTGTAATCCTTTATTTATTCAGCCTCTAAACTTCAGATTCAGAGTATATAACCCAATTGCGGATCAGTGTTGGGGGGTAGCACTGTCAAATTGTACATGCCGTTGAATCAGCTTGTCTTATAATACATGGATAATATCACCGTAGGATTTAAAAATACAAGCATTTCCCAAAAGAAGGAAAGTAATAAAGTTTAAAATAACTCCGATTGGCTATGTACTGAAGGAACATATGAAAACGAAGTTATTAGCTGTAAAATCCCAAATATTCCCCATTTTGATCATGAAAATCCATTTTATATGTTGGATGTGAGCATTAATGGCCAATAATTCACCGAATTGCCCCACACGTTCCGATATTATTTTCTCACTGATTCTAAAATCATACCAAACGAAGGACAAGATGATGCTGAGCCTGATTGTGTATTGCAGGGTACTGGACTATTTGATACTCCTCATAAACAACTCAGGATATACTTAGAGTTTAATCATAAGGAAAAACATTATTCCTGCTAAAGATACGTGGAACTAAAATGGAATAAAGCTGACAAAAAATTTAATTTTAAAATGCCCAAACTGTCATGGATTATCGGAGATCATCAAATTACTCCATAACTTTTAGAAGCCTCAAGAAAACAGCCGTGTTGTCTCCAGCTATTCTTATCAAAAAATGAATCAATATAAATCGGAAAATATACGTTTACTGTTCCTCCTCCACCCCCTGAACCCTAATAGTAAAAGAAGGATGCTAAAAAAGATAGTAAAAAAGGAGCTAAGAAATGATGATGATTCTCATATCAGATATAATTGTTTTTATTTTTATCATAAAAATCAAAAATCGGAATTGTGAGAATTTTGGGTTTTTTTCCTTTTCCTGACTAGTAATCTGTCAACATAGCTTTGAAAATTATCAATGACTACTGATTGCTCTGAGTCCGACAAGATCAAGTCCTGATTGAGGGTTTAAGCCCTGCGAATGTAATTAAAAATTCCTTCTTTATTAAAAGTGCCTCGATTAAATTGAATATATTGTTCATTATTAGGGGCATTCTATTTTATTCGCTTGCTTTATATTGACTTATTCTAGTTATTCTGAGAAGAGAGTTAGAACAAAGATTATTTTAATTCTTTAATGGTTTATGGCTGCTTAGATATTACTTAGTTTTTAAGCTTATTCATAAAGTATGTTTTTTGTTGATGTCCAAAAGAGAAATGGCCCATATTCACATCTGCATCACTTGCCATTTGCTCTTTAGGCTGTTTATCTATCGTTGCAAACTGAAACTCTTCTCCTACGGTAGCATATTTGTTTTATTGGTCTTCGTTGATTTAAAACTCCTCCTTTAAGTCTAAAACATCATTAAACTCTTATTCTAATTTACTCTTGACTACTTCTCGATTTTACTCTTTTACAGATCTACCTCCTTTAATCTCCTCGGGATTTGAACTATTTTTCTGAGACACAGCATTAATTGCTTTGCAATTATCCATGGTGTTATTGATATTGTCAGGTTTATTATTGTAAGTGAAAAATATTTTGCTTGGAATGTGAAAAGAACCATTAAATTGACGATCAGTAAAGCTTTATCCTAGATCATTGCTGGTTTTTGTAAAAGAATCTCTTTGCAAACACGACGTTTCTGATTTTTTGTATTCATGACTATAATTCCTACTTCCCTTCTTCTTATGACCACCCCAGGGAATTGTTTTAGCAGATCTATTGGCAATTTCTTTGATGGAAATCTTGTTTTGAGTGATTTTTAGTCCAAAAGGCGAGATTTCATCGATATCCTCCATTTTAGGATTGAGGCAACTGGAACACAGCGATGAAAATATTGAAGATCTGTGCTTAGTTAAAAACTTCCCATTATACTAGAGCCCTTCTAACGAGTAAAATCTTGGTTATTTCATTTCTTGCGAGAATTTATTTATTTATCTATTTATAACGCTGACTGAAATGTTTCAATAATAATGGATATTGAGGCAGATGGTATTTTGACATGACTTAATTGCCAAATAATTGTTATAATTATAGGATAATACTGAGTCAATAAATTAAATTTTGATATTATTTATAGCTTTTAATCACTCACCACATCAAATTGCGAGCCCACCAATTGATGTCGCCATTATTTGAATCCATGTTCATCAAAAATTTACGAGTCTACTCCCACAGAAGCAAAGTCATCGAAAAACAAAGTCCAGGTATGCCTAAAAGGAAAAACGGCAAAGGTCTTCCTCCAAAAACATTATTGACTCCAGGAACGTAGAGTAAGAAAATGAAAATGACTGTTTCAAGGCAAACTCCTCCAAGCATATGTTTGTTGAAGCCTGAAAAAGTGAATGAAATCTAAATAGAAGAATAATTACTTTTCTCGACTTGCAAGCGAAGACATTCGACCATTGAACCATAACAATGGTGACGAAATAGGCCGACTAAGCATAGAAAATTGATTCAGTAGTGAAAGCAATTTAACTATGAGTGATAGTGCTTACTGTGTGCAAAATTTAATCAGTTGATGGCCATTTAAAAAGGGGGCAATAGCCATATTGATTGGCTGTAGAACCACCACAATTTTTGGATTGATAGAATCCTCGAAGATCCATGTTGTTGTTTAGAGTTGAGATCCAATCAGGAAAATTAGTATTCATAGTTGCAGCTGCTGCGAAAGTAGGAATATTAGCAGAACCGAAGCCTGGAGCCGATGGATTATAGGTATATGGAGTATTGATGTTAATGTTGATTATATTATCAGTGGTATTGTTTACAGGATTTATCGCTGGAACAGAGAGTAGAGAGAAGATAATATTGGATGGAAAACCAAATACTTACATTGTTAGGAAATAGGTAAAGAATCCACCTGCAGTAGCGATTTAACCCATTTGACCATAGGCATGAGTTAACAATCTGGCAGTTACCAAGTGATCAGAAATTTTTCGTGGTTTTCTTGTCATAATATCAACTTAAGCTTATTCATAAGCAAGAGCAAGGGCTGGATAAATATCAGTGCCGACGCATATGACTAACATGAAAATGTTGGAAAGTGGTAAAGGTATTTGAATGATGACCAGAGCGACAAAAGGCCAAATTTAAGTCATATTAGAAGTTAGAAGATATACTATCGTCTTCTTAAGATTATCAAAGATCTTTCGACCTTATTAGACTCCATCAACAATGGAAGAAAAGTCATCATTTAGCAAAATCATGTCAGCTGCATCCTTAGTCACATCAGAGCCAGAAATACCCATTGAAATACCGATGTCCCCTTGTTTAATGGCAGGAGAATCGTTGACACCGTCACCAGTAACTCCTACTACATTTCCAATTGCTTGGCAGGCCTTGACTATGAGTAATTTCTGAGCTGGGGTTGTTCTAGCAAAGACAATTTGTGGTTTTCTTACCCAAGCCTCGAGAATTTGTTGTCCAACATCTTATCCATCTTCAAAGGCTTTTACTATCATATCACCATGGATAACAATTGCATTTGCCTTTTGTAAAGCTTCATTACTATCGTATCCAAGCTATTTAAGATCCTCGTTGGTTTTAAGAGTTATAATACCGATTTGCTTAGCAATAGCAGCGGCAGTGGGGGGTTGATCTCCTGTGACCATGATAACTTTTATACCTGCTGACTGGCATTTTTTAATAGCAAAAGGCACACTATCTTTTGGAGGATCCATAAGCGATACGAGCCCAACAAAAACGAAATTTTACATAGGGAAATTAAAGTTATCAGGACTTGAAGTATTGAATGGAAAATCTTCATAGAAGACTTATTTGCTCAAGGGCAGCATTGCAAAACCTAACACTCTCTCTCCATTTTTACCAAACTTTAAATTCACTCCATCGAAATTTTTTTTATCCTAGCTGTCGATTTGCTTGTATTTACCTTGATAGAGAATTCTACCGCAATACTTCCATACTTTTTAAGGAGCTCCTTTGATGTAGGCAATGTAATGATGATCGGCTCCTTCTTGTTTGATGATTGAAAGAGCGTATTTGTTAGTTGAATTGAAGGGCATTTTAGATTCTGAACCGTCTTTACACTTTCCAAGAGTATAAAGACTTCGAGTAAGACCAATATCCTCAATTGGCTGATAAAATTTAACTAAGGCTGTCTATGAGGCATCTCCCATAACTGAAGCATTGGCATATCTGAACCCAGGATCTTTAAGTGCTTCATCAGTAATATCAAATTTTGCCTCACTGCATATCATAGCAGTGTGATGCAAAACTTTAAAAGATGGATCATCAATATCATATTCATATTCAAAATCGGGTCCTTTTATTTATTTACTGTGCCCACGAATAACATTACTATCATACCATAAATTCTCAACAGTCATTTTGTTTTGAGTTAGAGTTCCTGTCTTGTCTGAACAGATACAGGAAGTTGAACCTAAAGTTTCGACAGCTTATAGATTTTTTACTAATACTTGCTTTTCGGACAGTTTTTTCGCAGTAATCGCCAAGGAAATAGTTATGCAGGCGAGCAATCCTTCGGGGACATTGGCAACTAAGATACCAATACCAAAAATGATGCATTGAAGAGCGCTGTATTTTACAACGAACAGAGCCAAGAAGAAGAAAACTACCCCCAAAGTGATAGCAATGACAGTAATAATGAGGACGAATCTATCCAACTCAATACGTAAAGGCGAGCGTTGATTACCGCCTTCTGATGCGAGATCTGCAATTTGACCCATCACAGTTTTAGCTCCGATATTAATGACAATTCCTCTTCCCCGTCCTTCCTTGCAAAGAGTACCAAAGAAAGCAATATTTTTGGTTTAAAAGGGTTCTTCGGGATGAGTACACTCTGTTGATCTAAGCAATGGCTCCACTTAGCCTGTGAGAGGAGAGTTATCCACTTTCATTTATATGGAGGATATGATTCTAAGATCAGCTGGTACTTTTTCGCCGCTAATAACTTCAACAATATCGCCTCTAACCAACTTTTAAGCTGGAAGTTGTGTTAGTTTACCATCTCTTATAACTTTAGTTACGGACGGAAGCATATTTTTGAAACCTTACATCAGTGCTTAGGATTGAGCCTGCTGGGAGAAGGTAATAATTCCCGTGATGAGGATAACTATAATGAGGACGAAGGCTAGATAAAGATTTGGTAAGTTGCCATTTGGTTGGACAATATAAGTAATGATACATAGGATGGAGCCAACCCAAAGCATGAGTGCAAACCAGTTGGTAATCTCCTTCAAAAATCTAATCCACCCTGGAGTTTTCTTCTTCTCTGGTAATTTGTTGTCACCTTCCTCTAAATTTCTCTTCACAGCCATCTCTGTAGTCATTCCTAATTCAATGCTAGTCCCCAGCCGATATATCAGTTCCTCGAGGGGTATTTTATGCTAATCCATATTTTGAATGCTGCCAGCCTTCTCATCCATTTTTCTCTATTTGGCTTCTGCCTCATTTTTGGGTTTTCCTAAATTATTTGAAAATAACCTTCATAGTGTTTTTTTGGTTTGGGTATATTCGGATCCAGTCCTTTTGATATCCTCGATGTCTTTCTTGACTTTTCAGCAGCAACTTCATTCTGATGTTTTTGCTTGATTGTTTGGAACAAAGCCGCACTGACAGACGAACCCCTCGGTCTTTCAACTGGTTCAAAACCTGTTCCTCTTGGTATCTCACGCAGTTCATATTAGACCGCGTTTTTGCTAGGTCTGATCATTAGTTGAATCTCACAAATAAGATAATAATAGGATTAATTAGTGATTACACATTAATTCCTGAATTATTTCAACAATAAAACATAATCCACACTAATTGATAGCTTGTAGTGCTCTATCAATTCATGATTTGCAGAAGATTCTTTGGCCACTTGCTCGGCAGGTTACATCAGAATTTATGGAGCAATTTACAATAATAAATTAATTCAACTACTAATCACTAATATGATTCGAGGTATTAGAAATCAATCTTAAATGGAACTCCAAATTGTTTAGAAAAGTCGAGGATAACGGACATCGAGTTCACCAAGCTGATTTAAAATAGAGATGAATTATGCATCCTCCCTAAAATGCTATTTGAGAACCTAAACCGAACTTGTCGTCTATTTAGCGTTCAAAAACTAAGAATTTACTTGAGGCATGATTATATCTTGATCTTTGATTGTGGCGTTTTTCATGACTTCTTCAGAAGTTTATTTTAATAAATTACCAAGGTCAAGAGGAGATTTGGAATCTAAATCGAGTGAGATGTTCTCCTAGTCTTTCGGTTCATTTTCTGAGAGTTGGAATAGGTTGTCAAGCTCTTCAATACTGTTACTTTAACCGGCTGGAACTTAAGTTTATTTTCTTGATTAATTAATTTTATTTAAATACTCCTCAAAAGTGATTTCCAGTTCTTCTGTATCTTCTTCTACTGATCTTAAATAATCATCGTCTTTCTTAGAGTTGAGTGAGCTGAGTACCTCCTTCTCAATTTTGTTGATACTTGATTCATTCTGGAGATCATATTGATTTTTAATGATTTGAGCTGATGTCAGCGACAGCACATTGGTGTACTCCTTCCAAGTTGTTAAGATGGATATCAAATCAATAACTTTCTTTTTGAAGAGTTTCAGCTTTCCTTCAGGAGTGTGGTCCCTCTCCTCAATGACCTTCAGCTTGGCTTATAATTTCTAATTCTATTTTTCAATTTTTGTATCTATTTCTGCCTTTGACAGTTGCTTGTTGGCTCTAATATTCTCAATCATAACTTTATTCTTTAACGTCTATACCTTAATCTCATCCTGCTTATAAGCCGCTATTTTACTACGCAATTGCAAGTAGAGGGGAATCAAATATTTGTTCTTTTATTTTATGATCTACTCATTGCTTGACATCTGGTGCAGCTATTCGAAATCACCAAGCTCGTAAGCTAAGGCTTCAGCAAACAACTTGTAATAATACTCAGAAGAAGCGATGTACTAGGGAAATAGGGTCTACTAACGCAGTCTGGTCTAGACATTTTCACTGTTAAACCAGTAGTTGGAGCTTTCATGCTCCATAATCTTAAGGATACGACTTCTGTTTATCTTTTTCACGTCTTCCTCATGCAAAAATTTATTTTGTCTACTCGTAAAGATATCATCTCTCTCTTTCCATTTTTTTTGATCCTCGAAGAGTCGAAAAGACTGGGTGAAGATTTGTCCGCGGAAAGTGCATTGATTATCGAAGTGTCGTCTCCTCATATCTTCTTGATGCTATTAAAGATATTTATCCTCAATCATATTTTGATACTCCATGGCCTACACGTGGACCTGGTGTCTCGCTTGACGGAGGCTCTCCTTGTAATTAAGAAAGGATTTGTAGTTTTAGGAGAGGACTCTAGGCTTGCGAATGTGATAGTAGGCGCAGTTCCTGAGAAGCATCATTTATCTCACTTAAAATTATCAATTTAATTAATCATTAAATCAAACAATATCTCAAACGATCAGGCCCAGAAGCACAGCTAGAGCGAGAAAGCCTATACTAAATACTTTTAACAGTTTGTCGATGTTTTAATTCATTTGGGCCTCGGGACTGCGTGGATAAAGAGCCAGTCCGAAGAGAAGTCCGAATATCAGGGCGAAAAAGTAGAGCAAAGCTGTTGATCCCATCATGATTACGATAATTAACAGCATTATCATCGTAAAAATTATCATACAAAAGCCTGCACCTGTTGTGGCTCTAAGATATGAGCAATGCAAAATGAGAGCGGCAAACATAATACCGATACTAGCGCAGAGAACTCCGCTTAATCCCATCAAAATGCCTTCACTAGTGGCAATAGTCATTGAATTAGCTGCAAAACCAGCAATTAAGGCAACAAGTATCCCAACTCTCCAGCAGCACTCAAGCTAATAGAGGATGAAAAATCCAAAGATGATGTTGCTAATAATATCTCTGTAGCTCCTGTGCAAAAATATCGAGGTAAAGGTTTCGTAGTAATATATTCGATTTGACTTAATCAGTTCGATATCCAGAGCATATTTATCTAATTCAGTTGGGTGCTGCAAGAATTAGTCGTATCCGCCAGGCGCATATATAATGCGAGTGACCACAAAGATGATAACGCAGGTCAACATAAGTGCGGAACTGATTGATACTACTTCAAAATTTGGGCAGATTCTGTTCTTCAGCATGTCGATGAAACTGGTATCCGATTTGGAGATGGCGCTGCTGGTGATAAATGGTATTTTGACACTCATATTTATTAATAATAAATGGATCGCAAGTAGAATACTCTTTGCAAACTACACACTCTCAGAGCAATTCAAATTGGCAGCTGTATTACCTGTACCAGTGCCAGTCCCATCTGTGAGACAAAGGGCTGCATCAAGCACCACCTCTAGCCATAAAAGTATCATACCAGCTATACTGTCAAATAAGCACAAAGGATAACTGATGAATACATCACTTCAAATGAGCAAAAGCGAAACATCCTCAAAAAGTTAGTCAGTGAGTATTTTAAGCTGTTGAAAAGCTAGATTGAAAGTTTGTATCACTAAGTGACCCATACGCTCAATAACCTTAAATTCTAAAATTTTTTAATGAATGATGATGAAAGGAAATTGGCTGACTTGTTGGCGAGTAAGAGATATAGCGAGTTAACTTGCAAAGATGTGGCACTTATTTTACCTAAGATGCAGAAATGCGCCAGTTTTGAGGAAAAACAGTTCAATCATTTGAAGGATTTTCTGTATAATTAAAAGGAAAATCTGTCTAAAATGGTCAATTCTATGGTTCTCAATTTGCCCTACTTTAGAGACGATCGTAATATCATTGCAAGAGAAAAATTTAGCGAAATATCGGATTAGTTATTGAGTAGTGTTAACGTCAAGTTGGAAGCCCTTACTTATCATCCGAAAAAACTAAGGATAAAGTACAGTAAAAACGTGATTTAATGCAGGTGATGACGAAGTAACGACTATCTAATGAAGGGTCAATAGCTCGAGAGTATAATCTCAGATATGTAGAGGTAGTGGTTTTCTAACTTAGTAGAAATTTATTAAATTGTTGGAAAATCTTGGGAGTTTGAAGTAGGTCGAGGAGTTAGACTTCTTTTGCACGTAAAAATATCAAGAAATAGATGGAATATTAATGAAGAGGATTTTCAAGTTGAATTTTTTGACGCAGTGTTCAGCTGGCCTTATCTGAGCAATTTCAAATTTACGACTGCATATAAAGTCACATCCACTGAGTACACAAAATCTCATCCAGATTTATCGAAGAAATGGTGGAAAATAAGAATATCGAGTTCAAAATTATCATAAAGCCCGATTGGCACTTCTGATGCATTAATCTTAGTAAATTATCATCCAAGAATGCAAATCATTCAATTAAAATTAAAAAATAGTGCATTGAGTCACTTAATGCTACTCTGAAATCATACTTGCTTGGTCTGTTTTCTAATCACTTCCACCACTTCCTCGCCTGATTTCAACTGCTCTGTCCACTATCGTCTCATTCGTTTTACCTATCGACAGTACTTGTTTTCCTTGAACCAGATGACAAGGGCAGCTATTTTTTTACCTTCAAATTCTCTAATCAAATCTTTAAAGACAAGTTCAATGATTTTGCCTTGATTTTAGATTGATTTGAAGATACGATAAAACTCCTGTGTGAGGCTTTTGAACACTGATGCTTCAGTGATAAACCTTTCCCTGTATTTTTGAAGGATTTGACTCCTCTTTACTATGTCCATATCCAAAATTTTCATAATCTCGAGGTCAATATTTTTAGGAGGATTACTTGCTGTAAGTCCCTGATGGAAAATAGAACTTCCAATAAAATACTTTTGAATGTCGCTTATCAGCAGTTCTATGACCTCATTCATATAGTAATTAATGATTGGGACACGTTCGCTGCCTGATGTACCAAATTTTTGCAAGGCATCTTCCATCATTGCCTGTATTTGTTCCGGCGTAGTCTAAGGGTTGTTTACCATTTTTTACATAAGTTCGTAGTGTTAAGATTAAACCTTGATAAAGTTTTTAATCTGCGTGAATTAAGATGTACTTAATGGTTGTATTCTTTTAGTCGGTCCCTCTCCATCGTCACTTATTCCAGCTTATCTATAAGCTCCTCAATTAGCTTTAAATTTTCGTCATTCTTTTTCTAGAGAATAGTGACATACTATTTCTTTCTCTGGCGCGAGTTTTTAGCTGATTAGCGATTACGTTTTAGCTGTTCTTATTTAGAAATAGGAGCTTTGTTTTGCTAGTACTGTGTGTAGGCTACGTAATTGTATTCCTGTTTAATATACTCTCCCGGTTTGAGAAGTTCTGCCATTTTGTCTCTATAAAATATTTTTTTCTTCTCCTTGGACCTTCCCTTACTTTTTCTCTAATTTTTTTATGGGCTATTTTCATTGTCCTCCTAGCTCATTTAATTTTGTTCGTAGTGTTTGAGCAATTCCACAGAAGGTGAAACTTAAACTTTACACAGATCCGCCAGAATATCGTTGCTGTGCATGGGAGATTAAAAATTTTGAAGAAAGGCTTCATCATCCGAACTGCCAAAATCCTTATAATTGTGAGGATTCATTCTTTTATTTAACTATTAAATGAACAGTATTAAATATTTGGGAAATCTCAGATTAGTATAAATTTATAATCAACAATACAACCTATGCGCAAAATTAAAGCCGGAAAGAGAGGAGAAGTTGTTAAGTATATCTCACGGGCTAAGTCCATCCGCAAACTGCAACTATCGCTCAAGGACTTTAGAAAATTGTGCATTTTGAAAGGAATCTTTCCCAGAGAACCTCCCAAAAAACTCAAAAAGACCAGCAGAAGCTACTACCATCTGAAGGACATCAACTTCCTTGCTTTAGACCCCATCATTGAAAAACTAAGAGCACAAAAAATTTATTCTCGCAAATACAAGAGGGCAAAAGCTAAGGGAGATATTGGTAAAATTCAATACCTTGTCAAGCACAAGCCACAACTTAGTTTGAATCATCTCGTGAGATAAAGATATCCACAATTCATTGATGCACTTAGAGACTTGGATGACCCTCTTTCTCTAATGGCTCTCTTCACCATCTTCCCCTCACACAAAGAATTCAATCTCACTGGCGACAAAATTTAGATATGCAGCAAATTACTGAAGCATTTTGAGCTGTTCGTCATCAGGAACCATGCTCTAAGAAAGGTCTTTGTGAGTATCAAAGGAATCTACTATCAGTGTTAAATTCTTGACCAAAAAATTACTTACATTGTTCCATTCAAATATCCAGCCAGCTTGCCCATCGATGTGGATTATCGAGTTATGTGCACTTTCTTGGACTTCTATTTGGTGCTTCTTAAATTCGTAAATTTTAAACTGTTTTCGTCGATTGGTCTGCAGTATCCTCCAGTGGAAAATGACAGTACCACTTATCAAGGGTATGAACTGCAGAAAGTAGAAAATAATGAAGTAGAAGATGAAAGATACAAAATTGATGAATAATTCAAGGAAAAGAACGACGCGAATAAAAATCTGTTGTTCTCCAACCTTCACTTTTACCTCAGCACTGAAGTACCACGATATTCTTTGGAATACGTGATCCTTGCCTTTGGAGGAACAGTTGATTTATAAAACAATGGCTCACATATTACTCATGTAATAACTGATCGTGACAACATTGCCAGAGAAAAGACTAAATAGTATGTACAACCTCAATGGATTTACGATTCAATAAATTTCAACAAATTACTCAATGTTAAAGAGTACCAAGTTGGAAAGGTAATTTTATTTATATTTAGACCCTACCCCCGCACATTTCTCCTTTTGTTGACGATAACGATACGGAAAGATATATGCCAGAAAGAGAAAAAGAGTTGAGAGGCATTGTGGAAGAGAAGACGCAGTAAATTCGAAATCATGCGGATAATTAGGAAGATAATGAGTATGATATTGTGGCTGAGAGTAAAAAGAAGATGGAGAAGAAACAAAAGGAGCAGAAAGATTATTCCCAGATTTCTAAAAATATCATGAGTAACAAAAATAGAAAATTGCTAAAGGTGATCGAAAAGAGTATAGGACAGAAGAGAGATGTGGCAGAAAAATTAAAGGAAAAGTCAATTAAACTTAAAAAGAAAGAGTGATTCATATATTTGTCTCATAACTTTAATTTATAACTCATAGCGCCATTACACTCATAGGAAAAGTCTATAGACTTACTTATTAGATTATATACTTAACTTAATCATTCCAACAGCAGCTCGTAAATTTAGTATTCTACAAGCTTAAATTTTTTAGCACCAGCCAACAAACTGAAGGCTTCAACAGAGTATTCTTTGATATTAACTGGAATATCATAGTGAGAACCAAGAGAGGAGCAGCTGTTATCATTCATATGGCACTTGTCCGCAATCGATAAATCAGGACCATATGGCGAACCGTAGATTGGTCCCCATCCCCCATAGGCTGATATAGCATAGTCTAACTGATTCTTTTTAATGGGGAAAACAAGGTTATTATCAAGAGAAAACAAAAAGGAAGTCCCAGTAGGATCACCTACATATTACTTCTCCTTAGTGTTTAGCCATTTGGCAGGTGTATATGCTCCAAAAATTTTGCCTTTCTCAGATTTTGCTAACATAAGAGTGGGTCCTTTCCCTGCGCAGGTCTATTTAAACAGAGCGCTCTGAAAATTATTTTGGCTTGCTCTAAACAGTAAATTTGCTGAGATTATCCTTTTATTTTGTTGAGAAAAAATAACTCCTAATTTTTTGATTTATTCTTTCTGGAAAACTGGAGAGATTTACTTGAAAATACTTCCCATATTGATGTCAGGACCCTCTAATTGCTTCCACAACTATAAATACTCGCTGACCATTTCATTGTTCAGCTCCAAAAAGTTGCTGCCAGTTGGACAAAGATTTTTAAAATTTAGGATTGACTGCTCGGATTTAACTGTTTTTTATAATTCCCAGACACAATTATCACTGATTCCTCCTACGTCGTGCTTGATGACTGCAAACTCACTCATTCTTCTCATGATTTCTTCTTTCTGGTCCAGTCTAGTTTCGAGGGTACTAGCGTTGACTTTCTCTTTGAATATAAATTTTATATCATCACTTGGGTAGGTTGCATGATATCGCACGAAATTCAGATTGTTTAAGACACTAACAAGACTTACGCGAAATTGATCGAATTACCTATCGATTCTTTCCTTCAATGCTTTTAGAACCAAGTCAAGTTGAATGTGATTTAACTTATAGAGATTGGTAATTATGTTTGGGTCAATGAATGGTAATTTACGTGGTGACCCTTCTTTTTGCTACATTTTAAGTTATAATTAAAAAGATTTAATTTAAGAATTTAATCATCTTATAGAGATCAATCCAAGTGTTGGGAGCCGACCATGGCTTGCTGCAAATCAGCAATGAGATCTTCCAGTGATTCAATTCCAACTGACAGTCTGACAAGATTGTCAGTAATTCCGAGCTATTCTCTGTGTTTTACAGGAACAGAGACATGAGTCATGAAAGCAGGAACTTCCACCAAACTTTCTACACCGCCCAAAGATTCGGCTAAAAGGAAGATTTTCAAAGACTTGATGAACTTTGCGACATTTGGTTTTGCTCCTTTCAATCTAAAGCTAATCATTCCTCCATATCCTCTCATTTGTTTTTTAGCAATTTCATAGTATGGATTAGATTTCAATCCAGGATAAAAGATAGCCTCCACATCTTCATGCTTCTCCAAAAAGTGAGCAATATGAAAAGCATTGCGAGTTGCTTGGATTACTCTTATTTCCAATGTTTTTAAACCTCTCAAGGCAAGATAGCAATCAAAAGGACTTGGATTTGCTCCCAAACTATAGGCAGCGTAGTATACTCTGCCGTGCAATTCTTTATCTTTGAATATTGCGGCTCCCATAACGAAGTCTGAGTGACCTCCCACATATTTAGTGAGACTGTGATAAGCAATATCAACTCCTAACAATAAGGGAGAAGTTAAGTAAGGTGAGCAGAAAGTGTTGTCCACAAGTACAATGATATTGGGATCAACAGCCTTGACAGCCTTAGTCACAGCTTCGATGTCGATAAGTTTGAGGGTTGGATTGGTTGGAGATTCAATCCAAACCAGCTTTGTTTCCTTTCGAATTGCTTTCACAACATTTTCAACATAGGTCATATCAACAAAATCTGATACAATTCCATGTTTTTAACCAGCAAATCTTCGCAAGTATCGCTGAGTTCCTCCATAGACGTCATCGCATACAATAAGATGGTCACCTGTCTTAAGGATGTGCATAATGGTAGCTGTGGCTCCGCAACCACTTGAAAAAGTTATTGCGTGAGTGCCATACTCAAGAGCGGCAAGACATTTCTCGAGGGCATCTCTGGTGGGGTTTCCTCCTCGAGTATAATCGAAGTTTCCATAGGGCTGAGCGATCTCCTTTTGAGCATATGTGGAAGATAGATGAACCGGAACATTAACGCTGCCGTGAATTTATTCAGGCTATTGACCCTCATGAATAGCCATAGTGGCAAATCCTGGGTGTTTAAAAGGGAGATACTCCGATTCCGCAAAACTTTCATATTATACCTTACGTTCTGGTTGTTTGTAAAACATGAGTGATTTCTGATTATAGTAGCATTAAAGATTTATGCCTTTATATGGCGGCTGATAGGATTATTAATTCCAGTTGAAATCTCTGCATGAAATAATCAAGTCATCTATATTTTATG
>Ga0302191_10000477_pt1 | contig 25521 bp, 47 predicted proteins | sample II_Bog_E3_1_FD_198775 | JGI IMG/M metagenome (GOLD analysis project Ga0302191, IMG submission 198775) | Peat permafrost microbial communities from Stordalen Mire near Abisko, Sweden - II_Bog_E3_1 | ecosystem: Environmental > Terrestrial > Soil > Wetlands > Peat | place: Sweden: Abisko...
AATCGGGAAGATTGTGTTTCATCTATTTTTTCCAAATTGATATTTTTTAGCTGATAAATCTGCTTCATAAGCTTCTTTGAGAGCAATACATTCACTATTCCAATGTCGATATAGATCAGAATTTTTTGTATAAAGATATTGCTGGGCTTTTTTAGAAGCAAATGTGATTTCGTCTTCAATTTTCATTTAGTTTCTCCAAAGAATGTATGATCATGAAAATTCCTGCATATAACCACGTAAATGCAAGAATAAAATATTCAATCGATGAATGTTTATCATGCATGATAAACATTATAGTAAAGGAAAGAGATAGAGCTGTAAAAAGTAGTCCAATTAAAATTGAAACACTATAATAGATTATTTTTAACATTTGGAAAACCTTTTAATATGGATTAGATTTTCATCTTACCATATTGGGAATTTATGTCAAGTTAAATTGGATCTTTTTCTTTAAGATAAGATAGAGAATAATGATTATTATCCCAATCAATTTTTACCACAATATTCTTATCATTTTCTTCAGCATATTCAATGGCTTCGATTAAAGTATCAAAAGTTTGAATAGGATTAAATGATTCATCAATTGATTTTTTCTGTCCATTGAATCTTATATTTGAATCTTGTAGGACAGCAAATGGAAGTTTAGCTAATTCGTGTACAACTTCAACATCTTCGGTAACTTCATCTTTTTCTTCCTCTCCAAGAAGAATTACACCAGTTTCCAACATTTTTAAAACTTCGGCGTGATAATCATGTCCTTCTTGGACCAATTTATTAACTAAATGTACTTGACCTAAAAGATGCACAGCAATTGTTGATGCTTCTTCGGAAGTAAGATCTTTGGTTGGTTTTAATTCTTTGACTAATTCGTTTATAGTGTCGTTCATGATAATTCCTTCTAAACAGCTTTTAACTATTTAGAAGGAATTGATTTAGGTATTATGAACTTTACAACCATCATAACAAAAAACAATCGTATTATGCATCAGTTCAATGTGTGTAAAATCTCCATAAAATGTGGTATCTGAAGCATATGTCAAACCTTCACGTTCCCAACATTCATCAATATATTCAAGATCTTCTTCATCACAATCTTTATATTGATCTAGCCATTCTTTTTGGGCATTTTCGACTCGAAGATATTCTTGTTCGTCAATTTTTGAAATATTAAGTTCGATTCCACCAACTTCTGCTTTATACCATACTATATCATTATGTTTACTATGAATAATAAACGCGGCGGTGAACAGATAATATGTACGTTCTGTTCCCTTGAAATATTGATCGGGAGTTTCATTTGAGAATGTAACTTTCCAAAACATTTTGTCTCTCCTTGTTGGTATGATTTAATATACCAAATTATTAGAGTTATGTCAAGCAGCTTTCTTTTCCAAAGCAATTTCATTCAATTGTCGAACATACTTGCAAATACGAGGATAACCTTTGGAAGTTTGTTCCATCCAATGATTCAATTGGAAATCCAGCAATTCCCCTCGCTTAATAAAGGTCTTGGCGCTAATGGAGCCTTGTCGAGCATCACAAGGCATAAAGCCTCGTAGATTAACATTTTTGGTAATGTTAGAAGCTCGTTCATCTTCGGTCTGGCGCTTAAACAAAGCTACCAAAGCCCGTCCAACAACCTTATTGCGAAGTTCATCTTTTTCCAAAAGAGCCTGCAGGCTTTCGCGAGTTACAATGGTCATTTGAATTCTCCTTCAATTCATAATACCACATTGAGAATAATTGTCAATAAAATTCTGTTGTTAGTGTGAGGAATCACAGATGCGAAGAACCTAAGTTCAACTAGACATTTTTCGTTGGGAGTACTAATTCCAACTTATAATATCTTAAAATCTTATAACGACCCTTCTGGCCAGATGATCATTAGCTCAATTTGCAGGATAAAGGGCTGATTACCTTCATTGTCCAACAGAATTTTATTGACAATTATTTTCTAAAACCTTTTGTGTATTTACCCAACAGATAAATTGGATAAATAATAATTCCAAACAAAGGAACAATTCCATAGTAAATAATTCATTTTTTGTTACCTATTACACATTGATACATAAGCCCAATATAATCCTCCAAATATAACAACAATTGGAAGAAGAATTATAACCCAAGGAGTATTAATTTTACCCGTAATTTTGAGCCAAATTAAACCAAAAGTTATCATCCAAAACCACGGAATGTGACTTAGATCGGTATTGTTTCTTGATTCGTGTTCCAATTTGAAATCTCCTCGACATCAACTATATTCTTTTCTGAATCGTTGTCAAGACAATTTAAATTAAAATTTTCATAAATTTTGCCAGTAACTAGAACATTAGCAGTTGTTTCAAATTCAAATTTATCATTATAAATATAAACTCGAGAACTTCCGGGATTTGATTCATAATAATCATTAGTATAATATATTATTTCACCTTCAATGTATAAATCATCATCAAATTGATAAAATGGAAGATTGGGATCAAAATTCTCGGTTGAAGTTGCAATATGATAATTTTCGTGGCAATAAAGATTTCCTTTTATAATCATATTGAACTTTCTACATATTTTATCCAAGCTTGTAAATCTTGTTTTGTTTCTACAATAATTCTTAACAAATCTTCACTATCCATAACTATATTGTGTTATGGTAGATTATTACAAACTTGAACATCTTCAAGTTTTAATATGACTTGATTAATCATACGAAAATCCACTTAAATTTCGCCTATTGCATGAAGATAAAGATCTAAGATCGCCGATTCTTCTTCCCTAGCTGCTTTAGAAATTTTACGAAGTTTAATGACTCGTTTCAGAATCTTAACATCAAATCCATTTCCTTTAGCTTCGCTAAAAACTTCTTTTAAATCATTTTTAACTGCATCAGCATCTTCATTGAGACGCTCTACTCTCTCAATAATAGATTTAATTTGATTTTGTGCCGTTGAATCAATTACTGTTACTTCTGTCATTTTGTTCCTTTTTGTTAAGCCGCGTCTTTATGTTTTTGATATTCTTGATCAACAAGATCAGCATATCGATCTTGCATAGCTGGATATGCACCTTCATCTGCAAGTTTTTCTGCTTGTTCTTCAGATAAACCAGCATCTAAAGCTTCATAATATATACGTTCCCATTCTTGAATAAAAAGTTCTTTCATTTCAAGCTCCTATTTGATGAAGTTTTTCTCGAAGTTCTTCTATTTCATAAGCCATTGCCATCATACAATTAACTCCAGACCAGGAGTCTTTAAGCCACGGTTCACCATGACGTAGAATTCTACAAGTTCCGTCAGATAACTGTTGAATTGTATACTTTCCACCAGAAATGTCAATACTAAATGTAATATTCATTAAAATTCTCCCTCCAATTCATCTTCAATACTATTACCTTCCCAAATATTCCAGATCGGAAGATCATTTTGGAAGATATTTTTACGAACTTCCGATTCAAACTTACTAGTCGAACCACAAGCTTTAACAATCATGTCGCGCAGATTGTCTTCAATCGAGCCAGAAAGTTCAATATTATTCCATTCTTCAAAAAGTTTAAATCCAATGCGCTTAGCAATAGGACTTACTTCTTCATTTAGAGCAAATTCCTTTCGAGCAGCACGAGAATTCATTTCTCGAAGATTATCAGAGTTTTCAAACATACCTTCACCAACTTCATCAATCTTATATTTTTCATTGGCATTAACTAAAGCAGGAACCAATTCATTATGATATTGTCCTAAAACCTCATTATAACGTTTTACAACACCTTTGGCATAAATTTCAAGATTGTTACGATAATGTTCAGGAACCAAAGGAATAATGTCATCAATGGTATCAGACATAATACATTGAAATACATAACGTTCAGTTTCAATGGCACTACGAGTACGATGTAAAAGTTTGTAATCATCACCTTTAATTTTTACGCGGCGGCCATTAGGAAATTGAACAACAACACCCTCTTCGTCCTTTAAGTCGGTAATCATTTGGATAAAATCTTCGGGATTTTGACCGTCTTCAATCACCCAACGCTTTACAATAGGAATATTCCACTTATCATTAAACCAAATAAGGTCTTCATAATTAAAATACTTTCCGGTTCTGTTTTCTCGAATAGCAAGAAGAACAAGATTTTCTTTCGGATAATTAATAATTATCCGATGAAGAGGATTTCCAACATATTCAAAAATTGCAGTATATTCATTTCCTAAAAATTGAATAAAACGCAAATATTCGGGATTTTTATCAACAAAAGTTTGAATATCGGGGCTCATATGAGTAATTCCAGCCTTTGTGCATGGTTCGATTTTTCCATTAATCTTTACAAATCGAACCATGCTACCATCAAGCTTGTCATAAGCTTCATATGAAGACCAATCAAGATTTTTGAAAGAATTTGGATTGCCTTGATTTAAATTCATGAACTTATGAAATGGTAGGCTAATAAGTTCCTTTTCTTTTGAAAATATGGTCCCACGCATGTTGAAGCGCAAAGAACGCATTAGGCGTTCATGATCAGAAATTGCTTGTGCATCAGGATCATCAAATTCTGCCATAATGCTTACATAGTTAAAAACGAAATAATCGCCTTTATCATACATTTTGAAATCATCTCGTCCTTGGATGGCTTCCATCCAAGTTTCAAAATTATTCGTGAAGGGCCAATGTTCCATTTCTATCTCCGTTAGAAAATACTTTAACGTATTTAGATCATATTGTCAACACTTATGTATAAATAGTTATGAAACTTTTGAAGAGGAAAAAATGTCTATTAGAACCTATTTAACAAAATTAAATGAAGAAAAAAATACATATAGATATTATGTGTATGCATATTTACGTGAAGATGGAAGTCCATATTATATTGGTAAAGGAACTAAAGATCGTGCTTGGATTAATCATAGAACAAAAGAAGGAGGAACACAACTTCCTAGAAATAGAAATAATATTATTTTATTAGAGATAAATTTATCTGATATTGGAGCGTGTGCATTGGAACGCAGATTAATTCGTTGGTATGGTAGAAAAGATATTGGAACAGGAATTCTTCATAATAGAACCGATGGAGGTGAATCACAACCAAAAAAACATCCATTCTATCACAAATTAAATTTAACAGATGAAGAATTTAAAAATATATTAATTGAAGAAACCAACAAAGGAATTTCAAGAGGTAAGATTGCAAAAAGGTTGGGCGTATCTGAAGCAGCAATTAATATATGGTTTAAAAAATTAAATCTTCAACGTAGAAGAAATGAACTGCGTGATCCTGAAATACTCTATGATTTATATGTTAATCAACAATTGAGTGCTGGACAGATAGGAATTAAAATAAACTGCACTAACGCTGCCGTACAACAATATCTCAAAAAATTCAATATTCCAATAAGGAATGCTTCAGAAAGACAAAAATTATCTTGGAAAAATCCAAATTCAAAACAAACATATCAACATTTAAATAATCATTAATATTTTGGTATACACGTTACCATTTTATTATGAAAGAAACGATGACCTCGAAAAGCCATTTGTCGTACTTCTTGAACACACATTTTATCACGAATCAATAATGGTCTCCGTTTACACATATTATTTATGTAAATTCTATCTCTTATGGAATTTGTGTTATGTAAATTAAATTTTATTTCCATTGATGATCTCGTTGTTTTTTCCAATTTTTCTCTTTATGACGATATACATCATCCCAAGAAGTCGGAAGATTTGATTTTTTACGATTTCCCCGAACTTTAATATCATATTCGATACAATCATCGTCATAATTAATAAAATCGTTTTCGCGAATTTCGGAAATTGTTTTTGGATGTCTCCAACATCCTCTCCAATATCTATTATGAATTCCTTCTACAGGACCATTTCTAAAAACAAAACGTCCAGGTCTTCGATAATATTTTCTTTTTTGTGGATTTTGAAGAATAACTTCTTGAATTTTCCAATCTGGAATTTCTAAATTGAATTCATCATAAAATTTAATTTGATGAAAAGGATTATAATTATAATCTCCAGGTTGTAGATTTATTTTCCAATGCCAAACTTTTAAGGCGTCAAGAAGAGAATCATAAACCTCTTTTATGGCTATAGAATCATAGATACCACTAATGATAGTTACAACAGTAACTTCCTTAATGTTAGTCCAATCTCTTTTGTGTTTTTGCATTTGTTTCTCCTAAGCTGAAATAGCCTAGAAAAAATCAATTTGTTCCCATTTATACATTTTATGTTCCATAATTTATTTAGTTAAAATTTCACCAGTTTCCATATTATAATCGTCTCTTAGACCAGTGTCAACAATAGAAGCAATATTCGGATTATATTTTTTAATCCATTCTATATAATCTTCTGCGATATTTGAACCAGAAGCTAATATTCTAATTGTGCAATCTACTCCTTCGTTTTGAAGGGTAACATCAAACCATATACGCTTTTCGATCCAAGGTTCATTCATTATTTTCCAAGCTCCGTTAAAATTTTGTCTTTAACTTCTTCAATTTTTCCATGAGGAACATATAATGTTCCATTAGGTCCGTCAAATCTAATTGTATCATCTACAGCAGGTTGGGCTGCAGTTTTTAAAGTATCTAATATAAACATTCCTTCGCTTTTACTTTTGGAATTATAATAATTCATTCCAAGGTTTATGTTATTTTTTGCATCATCGGTATCGAGATAAAAAATTGGATATTTATATCCAATTTTTTTATATGGTTGTACATTAATTTTCCAAACTCCATTTACTCCATGTTTTGGAAATGAAACATCGTCCTTTTTATTATTTAGCCTCCATGAATCTTGATATTCTAACAACATAAAATATGATTGTAATTTATATATTCCTCTGGGTTCATAATATTTAAAATCATAAACAATTGGGCGACATCCTTCTAAATTTGCAGTAGAACCAATTTTATTAATCTTAATTTGACCTGGATTATTTAAATGAAGAATGGTAGCAAGATCGACTCCATTACGAGTAATCTCAAATTCCATAAAATCTTTCCACTTTTTACAATGAAAATAATATGACTTTAGATCTTTTTGATGGTCTATCTTATATTCTGTTAATTGGAGAAGTTGATCATTATTAATTTTTGGAAATTGTTCAGATAAAAGTTGTTCCAAAAATTTCTTTTGTTCTACTTTTTGTAATTCTTCGCATGTAATATCTTCGGTCATTTCTTTTTCCTTTTTAAAAGAACTTTTATAAGCTACTTGAGGAGTTTCTTCACATTCAAAAAGTTTATGAATCCATTTCATTTTTAAATTTCCACAATTAAAGGAACATATGTATCTAATTCAAGAGGATATCCTCTTGCATGACAAATCATAGGAATTTCTGATTCCTTATGAATTATTGTATTACGTGCATGTGTATGACCATAACCCCAATACAAAATATTATCTTTGTTCTCATTCAAAATATAATCTAAATCATTACAGAAATATGAATTTAGATTTGAACCTAAATATTTTAGATCAATACATTGTTGAGACATCATAAAATGAGTAAGGATTACATTTTTCATATCGGATCTGATACTATCTTTAATATATTGAACTTCTTGTTCATATATTTCTTGCATTCTTTTTACAGAAAACATTTGATTATTATCACGTATGACGTGAAAATCTGAAATACTACGTTCAATATAATAAGGATCATATTTGTATCCCGATAATATTGCATCACTCCAGAGTGTAGCTCCCACAAAATTTACATTATCAATTACACAGCAGCCAGGATTTAGAACAACAATATTATCTTCCGACCAAGTCTTTGATTCTTCTTGTATATCATTATAATCATGACCATACCGTTCATGATTTCCTAGTAGGAATAATACAGGTTTATTCCTTGGAAATTTTTTCTTGGCCCATGCAACCCCTTGATAACGATTTGAAATATCACCAAGAAGAGTTACAATATCATATTCATCTTCATTTGGAAGAATAATAGGTTCTTGCCGAGCGTGCTCCAAATGTAAATCGCTCATCTGTAATATTTTCATTTTATGTCCAAGTCTTAATTGTTTTTATTGCATCTTCAAATTTATTAAAAATTCCGCTATACTGTTCTTTCGAATCATATGTAATTTGATATAATTCAAATTTTGGAGGAAAATCATCTGTACGATAAATTTTAGCTCCATCTTCTTCATGTACTAATATCAACATTATGCTTCCTCTGGTCTTTTGTAATCTTTGGGCCATCTGGATATGAATAAATTATCAGGAGAAAATATATCAGAATATATTTTATTATCTCGTTTCCATTCACAAACTAACATACCAAAATCATTATATTCTACAACAAGCATTTCTTTTGGTGCACCCGATCTTACATCAACAACATATGCGCCAATTGAAATTTTAGTCATTTACATCAAAACCAAATTTACCATCTTTTTTACAGTTTGTCTTTAACCAATTTTGACATTTCATCATTACGTTAATTGTATCGGGAAGATAAAAAGAATTTGTGGCATATTCCATTTCATACCACACATCATTCTCTTTTTCAATAAATTTGAAGAAAATGTGTTTGCTATCAAAATGATCTGGATCTTTAATTAAAACGATACCTGTTTTAGCTCCAAAAAATGCATGAATATAATCATATTCATCTAAATCTCTATCAACCCATCGAATAGGTTCAGTATTCATATAGTTTCCTTCATTTTATAACAAATATTTTTAAAATCAGCATTTTTTTCTAACCACATTTTAGTGGCTAATATTATAGTAATATAATCATCAATTAAAGTTGCTTCTATAACTTCATCGAAGTCAACACATTTCCAATATTTTCCCATTTCATCTTCACATAAAATAGCTGTTGCTAATGAAAGCTCTTTTGTTGATTTGTGTTCTAATATTAGAATACTTAAAGTATTATCTCTATGTATAATTATATCTATACAATTATATCCGTCAGGATGTTCAACATCTTGTGATTTTTTGGTCGATTTTAATTTAACTTTAATATCAAATGTTTCTTTCATTTTAAACTCCAATTAATTCATCATAATTTGCTGTAAAATCAGATTCAATAAATTTGTCATCAATTTCCTTGAGTTTATTAGCCAGTTTTTTACCTGTTTCATAACCCATTTTAATTAGATGATCACCCGTAACTGGTCTATTGGGAATTGTGTAATTATTAATATAATTAATCACGTGTTCTGATGGTTTTTTATCCCCTTTGGTGGCCCAAAGTAGTTTATATTGATCAAGATATGCTTCTTTACCCATAATATAAAGCGCTTTACGAATTGTTTTTTCATTCCAATCTAGAACCATTTTAGCATCGGAAATTATAGTATTTCTTAGACGTCTTTTTGTAATATTTGATAGCCGCATGGCTTTACAAAGATCATCAATCGCTTGTAGATTATTTGGAATCATACTGCGAAGTCTAAGAATATCATCCGATTTAATTCCCCAACGTTCATTTAGAATTACAAGACCATGATAATCATCAAGACCTTTAAAATGAGGAATAAATTCTTTAATGATATCAAGGTTATTCATGTCTCGAACAATAAAACGACCTTTATCAATCTCTAGAATTTTTAGAAATTCTTTGGAAATTCGTTCTCTTGAAAGTTCTTTTAGATAATTCTTATATTTTGCACAAGCCATTTCAGAAGCAAAATCGGGCATTCCTTTTCCATAATATGCCATATGTCTAAAATAACGCAATATACGAAGATAGTCTTCTTTGATTCTTTCTTCGGGATCGCCAACGAAAATCACTTTTCCTTTTAAACAATCTTCAATTCCATGACCAAGTGGATCATGTACATTACCCTGATCATCAATTAGAATTGTATTCATTGAAAAATCTCTACGTTTTGCATCTTCTATCCAAGAATTGGTAAATTCTACTGTAGCACGACGCCCATCAGTTTCCAAATCTTTTCTAAGTGTCGTAGACTCCACGCAAAGACCATTTCTAAAAATACTTACGGTTCCATGCAAAAGACCAGTTTCCTGTACTTTAAATCCAAGTGTATTTCTAAAAATTTCAATTACTTTTTCAACAGGAATTTTTGTGGCTAAATCAACATCATTAATAGGGAGTTTTAATAACGTATTTCTTGAAGCTCCTCCACAGACTCTTACACAATCTTTTCCGCCCTTAGTACGAAAAATGTCGAAAATATCTTGTAGTCGTTGATCTTGAAACCAAGCTTCATTCGCAATGTTCATCATAAATCCATTATATATTATTTTGATAAAAAATCAAGTTTTTTGTTTAAAAATTTCCGCCAAAGAATATTCACGAGGTGTTGTTCCCAAAGTTATATTGTTTAATTCCGCCACCTTTAAACTTTCATTATAAGTTAAAGATCTGAATTTAACAATATCAAAACAACGTCCAGGACGTCTTAATGCTTCATCAATTTGTCTAATATCATTAATATTAGCAGTGAAAATCATTTTTTTGTTTTCAAAAGATACTAAACCATCAGCCGCATTAAGAATTTTAGACATAACCCGATTATTATCATGTAGACGATCTTTTAGAAGAAGATCAGCATCTTCTAATACAAGAAAATTGGCGTCCGAATTTGAAAGAAAGTTTACATATAATTGATCATCTTGCATAACAATATCATCATATGTTACATAACAACAACCATCACCTCTAGTTAACATATTTCTAAGAAGACTAGTTTTACCAGTCCCCGGAGGACCTAAAAATATTAATATATTTTCTGTACTATTAAGAAAACTATCAACATATTCATTTACATTTGGAATAAATGGATAATATTCATTTTTCAAATTATAATGATTTTCTAAAGGAAATGATGAAGATTGGAGTCCGTTACTTCCTTTAAAAAACCAGTAGACAAAATTTTCTTTATTGGTTAAAATATAAATTTCTTCAATTTTACGATAAATTTGTTCGACATCAAAGACTAAACCGAAAATTGTAATATCAATTTTCCTATTAATAATACCAAACGGATTATTAACTTTATCGATATTACAAACCATAAATAAAGTTTTATTTTGAATTACAAATTTTGATGGACTTAAAATATCCAAAGAATTAATTGAAAATAAAGATCTTAAATTTGAAATAATATTCGAAACAGATTCTTTAATATTAATATTTAAATTAATAACTAAATCTACAGTTTGTTTTTCTTTAAATTGATTTAAGAGAGTATCAACACCAAAATCTTCAACTGCAGTTTCAGTATAAGATTGATAAGTTAAATTTGGATTCATTATATACTTTCATGATAAAATTGTGGAGCCAAGGGGGAGATTCGAACTCCCGGTGTTAGGATTTACCTTATTCCAGATTACAAAACTGGTGCCGTCGCCGCTGAGCCACCTTGGCATATAACTTATTTAGTTCTAAAGAAAATATTGGTACGAGGTAAGGGGGTCGAACCCTTATGCTACTATTATTTCGCTTCCGTTTCTAAAACGGAAATGTATCCCAATTCCATCAACCTCGCATAATATTTGGTAGCCCATCTCGGACTCGAACCGAGAAGCCGAAGCACTGGATTTTGATTTTTGCTTATTCAGGATTTGCACCTTCAATATATAATTGTTCTATAGAGTTATCATACTCTACTTTAAGCCGTCCAGCATGTTTACCAATTTCATCAATGGGCCATAATATTTTGGTGCCTCTGACAAGATTTGAACTTGCAACCATTTAAGGACTAGGGTTTGAGCCTAGCGTGTATTGCCATTTTCACCACAGAGGCATAATATAAAAATTTGGTGCGGGATAGGAGATTTGAACTCCTAAAACTCTTGGGTTTAGACCAAGCGACTTTACCAATTTCCTAATCCCGCTCAATTATATGTGTTTTAAGCATTGTATCGGATCACGTTCCCAGATGGACGATCTTTCCAATCTTCACATCAAAAAACTAAATTATTAATCCTCTTTCGAGTGTTATTAATAAACCACATAATCTCTTTCTTATTTAGTATAGTAATCCATCTTTTTGATCTTGTCAACTATTCATTTTGTCTTTCTTTTCCTGCTTTTGTATGAATTAACATTTGATGACAAATTTCACCATGTTGATAAATTGTGGTTCCATTTTTCTGTGGGTATCCAACAATAGTACTATAATCTACTATACAACCATCAGTAAAATAGTCAACCAAACATATTGTAATTGTACATATAAACAAAAGAATAATTAGGGGAATTAAATATTGTAAAAATTTCATATTTTCTATCTTAATTCATTTTCAAAGGTGTTACAAGCTGAATTCCATCAACATGAGTGGCATATGAAGTACCATCTTCATTTACAAAAAGAGTGAATTCGATTTCATATCCACAATATTTAAACTGTTCTATCGCATTATCAGAAAGACCAAGACTGAATCCTAATGCCGAATTATTATCATTATTACTATAAAGATAGAATTTTGTAGTAATTGGCCATTTCTTCTTAGCTTCTTCTTTTTCAATTTTTACCAAAGCTTCTTGAAGACGCTTGATTTCAGTTTTAATTTCTTGCTTATTCATTTCCGTCTCTCCTTCATAATTGAAATGGATTTTTGCATCACCCAAGGTTTCATTATGTAAATAATATTTACGATAACCTCGGATCATTTCAATATTCCCTTGTATGATCTAAACATTCTTGCTCAAGATAATCCCATTCATCCTGGGTTATCACATTATAATCATTTTTATCAAATTGTCCACCGTTTTGATAAAAAATTCGCACATTTTCTACTTCACCATCACGGGAAACAAATGCACGAATTCTTATTGGAATCGGAATAAGATTTTCCAGGGCGGAAAATTCCATCATTTTTTCAAATTCAATGTAAGGCATTTTTATTCTTCAATTGTAATTGTAATCATAGACGTATCATCGAGTCTAATTACACGATTTCCATTTTCTAAGGCAAGAATCGCTTCTCCCGTTTCATTTTTATATGATTTTTCGACATAATTTCTTATTTGTCCAACACCATCTTTAAGATTTTCTTGACCAATGGTGATAAGATCACTATCAGAAACTTTCTGTTCATAAGTCTTTTCTACACCAGACTTAAACAAAATTTCAAAAATAATTTTCATGATTAGTTCTCCTTTCATGTAATATAACATATTGGGAAAAATTGTCAACAAAAAAGAGGGTTTCCCCTCTTTTTTCTAAACCAGCGAAGAGGACTTTATTTTGGTTTAGGTTTTGAAGTTGTAACTACAACATTTGCTGCAGGAACATTTGCACCACCTGGAGCTAATTTAATAAACAAATCAGAGAGGTTATCTAAACCTTGTACAAATTTTGCTTCCAAAAGCTGACTTAAACCAGCATCAGTAACACCCAATTTAGCCAAAGCTTCGGGGGTCAATTCTTTAAGATAAGCAGCAGCTGTTTTAATAACGTCATCACGAACAGATGCTAAATCGGTACTTGATGGATTTTTGGCAGCAACAGATACTGCATAATTTAGAGCATTTGTAATTGCATCACTAAGATAGGCCCTACGAACATCTCCCGCTTGAAGATTGAGAAATTGCCATATATAAGGTACAATTGATGCAACAAGAGCTGCAATAACCCAACCCGAAAATGGACTTACAAAAGTAATAATTGTTGATAATGTCATAATTAAAATTCCTTGTGTTAAATGTGTATTATTTAGTATCAAACCATTTAATTTCTTCAAGATATGCGTATAAAATTTTGACACATTCATTCATTGATTTGATTAAAATTTGGGGTTCAACTTCATCTTCAACACTAATAATTAGAACACATTGTTTTGGAAGAAGATTTTGATCTTTGGTTAATTCGGCCCACATTATTCCATAACATGCCAATTGACACCAATAATTTAAAACATATTTGTCCAATTTTAATTTTTTGGAAGTTTTATAATCGATTACGCTTGGAACTTCATCAAATAGACCAATGATATCAGTTCTACCTGCTAATTTTAATCTATGAGAATATAAGGCAACTTCTGATGCCCATATGGCACCTATTCTTTCATCAATAACTTTTTTGAGTCCTTTAAATCTTTTTCTTTCAATTGGATTTAAATTTGGAAGAGGTTCATCTTTAACATAGGCTTCACATAAATTGTGAATGATTGTACCGAAATTGGCTGCTTGTTTTGTTTGTCTAGCTGCTTCTTCATGTCCAATTCTATCCCTCCAGCGATCAAGACCTTCTTTTCCAAAATCTTTGAGCATAGTTGTAACAGATTTATATTTTTCACCATTTGGTGTTATATAATTTCTAAAACCATTGATATTTACTGTGTCTAATTTTAGATCAAATTTTATATCTAGATAAGCCACTATGCGTAAGTTTGTTCTTTCTTATTATAAATTCGTTGAATATCTAACATTATTTCGTGAAGAATAACTCCTGTTGGATCACCACAAGACAATGATTTTTCTTGTTCGGTTTTCCATTCATTAAAATATTGAGTTAGAAGATTTAACTTCTCAAAAGTTGTAATTGGATATACTGATAAATTACGGATAATTATTCCTCCTCGTGCATAAAAAGAAAACTCTCTTTTGGTGTTCCAAGCTTTTCTTCAATTTGAAGATATAGAGTTTGATATTTAACAAGACGTTCTATATCTTTTTGCTTTATCCCTTTCAAACGCCGAATATCGCTATTGTGGCGAAGATCAGCCAATTTAACTCTCATAGCATCACGATTTGAGAAAATTGCTTCTTTATATTGTTCGTAAGTTTGCCCATCAATTTTTGTAAGACATTTTACAGCAGTAATAACTCGTTCACTCATACCAATTGTTCTAAAATCGTCATATGTAATATTAGTATCTTCAATTACATCATGAAGAAGTGCAATGCATTGCACTTCTTCATCATCACTTTTTGTATAAAACATTACACGTAATGGATGTAATGCATAAGGATTACCTCCTTTATCAAATTGACCATGATGAGCTGTAGTTGCCATTAAAATAGCTTGGCTAAGCATTTCACCTTTTTTCATGATATATCCTTTCATTTCACATTATAACATAATGTGTAAATTTAGTCAAATTCTGATAAAATCCAAGATTTAACAAATTCTGATCTACAAATGTCTTCAATACCAAATTCAACGAATGAAACTTCTTTCATCTTTTTCAATCTTTTTAAGGCTTTTATAAATCCTTGTTTTTCAAAATCTTTTTCAAGATCGCTTTGACGATAATCGCCTGAAACAATAATTCTACAATTATCTCCACAACGAGTTAAAATACTTGAGATTTCATGTTCATTACAACTTGACGCCTCATCAATAAAAATTATAGCATCATTAATTGTTATACCGCGAATATAAGATGTTGTTAAAAATTCTATCGTACCTCTATTTTTAAGAGTTATGTATGCATCATCTCTATGATATAAATCATTACAAATAGCTTGATATGGTGTTTCCAAAACTGCAGCTTTTTCTTCTAAATTTCCAGGAAGAAATCCTTGATCTCTTACTGGAACTGCACTTCTTACAATTATTAATTTTGTATATTCATTATTTTCGATTGAATCTAGGGCCAAATACATTGAAATTAAAGTTTTTCCAGATCCAGCATAACCATGAAGTGTTAAGTGTTGACCCTTTTCATACTCCTTAAATGCTCTATTCTGTGCAAAACCAATTGGTTGAATATGTCTTAATTCAAAATTACATTTTTGAATATTATTAGTAACTCTTTTTGTAGTATTGGTAACTTTTTTTGCATTTGAATGGCGCATTTAGCACTCCTTTTTAGGTTAAAATTAATCATAACCAAAAGTTCACACACTTTCATAATTTAATTTTATATATTAATATTGTTTCCTTTATAAAATCCTTTCAATCCTTGAAGTTTTTCTCTAAATGCACCATCTGTTTTATAAGCGGACATTGGTAAACCCGAATGAAGAAGGGGACTTCCAAGTTCAGATTCGTTTGTTTCTGGAAATCTTAAATGTTCATTTTCTTTCAAATAAACTATAAGTTCATCCCAAGAAAATAAAGGCGATTTGATATCTTTATTTTCTATTGTATTGTGTAAATCATAAGTTTTATATATTGTACGAGCCATTATTTTTTGGGCTTTCTATATTTTGGGATATAAAGAGGAGCGGCTTCCTCTTCTACATTTGTTGATATTTCTCTGGAATGAAGACGATCTTCATGTCTTCGATTGGAAGCTTCTCTTGCTTTTTTAATGTTTTTATATTCATTATCTTTGTTATAAGTACGAAAAGTTCGGCCCATAGCTTTTTAGTTTCAGTCCTCTATTAAGTTTGGAAAAGTTAAATCAATTAATTCTCTTGTAATATTTTTATATTGCCAATTTTTATCTTTAATGTCAATCAATAATTGAGCATCTTTTGGATGAATATTTTCCAACATAGAAATAAAACGAAATTCTTTTTGTCTTGGTGTCAATGCGGTTGAATATTTTAAGAAAATATAAAGCAATCTAATATCTGCCCAAAGATAACCATGAGAATTTGTTTCATCACAAGGTTTAAACGGAGGAGCACCTTCGGGAAGATCCCATTCTTTTGAACCAAATACATATCGCAAAAGTTCTTGGAGGCGACCATTGCCGGCTTGTCTAAGCGCATAAATGCGATGTTCATCTGTTGGGAGGTTATCTATTTCATCAAATAGTTCATATACGGCTTTTTGCATTAGTTAAAATCATTCCTATAATCAATAAGTTTCGTTATTTTATATTTTATAAAATACGTCAATAAATTTTTTCCATTTTTTTGACTTTGTATTTTAAAATCTTCAATCGCGGCTTCTTGTATATCAAGAGGTACACAATTAAGATTTATTAAAGTGTTATTTCTTTTCCAATTTATAATTCGGTCTCCATCCCATGTTTCTATTGGTGTTGTCAAAAGTTCTTTCAAAATTTCTTTGGTGAGAGATTTTTGTCGTATTTTATCAACAACACTGTTGTCTACCGATAAGATATTTGGGATAGCATCAACTTTATCACCTTCTATAATATGTTCTTCTAAGTATTTATATGGTTCATCGATTATAAGAAGTTTTTTCTTCAGAGGAAGATATTGAGAAACATTGTTAAGGCGTTGAAGTTGCGCGAAATCTTCATCTTCGGAAATTATTATGTTGGGTTGATGATTAAAATTTTTACACAAAACGTAAATAATATCATCCCCTTCAGCCTTTTCAATTTCGATGACGGGCCAATCGGTATATTTTCTCAATTCTATTTTGATATTTTCAAAAAGATCAAAAATCTTGGGCCAATCAATATCGTTATCGCCTTTATCTCGATTAGCTTGCCTATTACCTTTGTAAAAGGGATATAGCTCTTTCCGCCAGGACTTTTTGCTGTCACAAGCGATTACAATGCGACCATACTTCTTTTTAAATTTTACGTTGGTAGCTCGAATAATATTGAGTAAAATTTCACGGAGTTTGTTTTCGTCAAATGTACTTTCTACATTACGAGCAGCGAACAAACTTACGTGAAGAATGTTGCTTAGATCAAATATGATCATTATTCTTCCTGTGCCAAATTCCCAATAGATTCTTCATTAATAATTTCATCAATTGCTTCTGCATGTTCGTTACAAAAATCATCTAAGGGGTGCCAAATATCAAAATGATCAAACATGGAAGCTCGAATTAAATTTATAGCTAATAGAATTTTACGATCATCGACAATAGTAAAACCAGCCATTTCATAAGCTTCCATTAAAGTTGGCATTATAAATGAACATGCATCTTCAATGGCGCTTAATTTCATATCGAAAAGATTTTCCATAATCTTTTCCGGTAATTTGTTATTAATAATTTTGTGTTTTGGAAACTGAATTATATTAGTTTCTTTGGGTAATTTGATTGGATCTAATAGCGCCGAATTGGCTGTCATAAATTTGGTACTCCATATGATTACAGTATATTTATATTATTTGGCCCCCATGATAAGCAGTGTATCTTCACCAGTCCGACTCGGGATGGCTACGCCGGTTGCTTTGATAGCTCCAAACATCTTGGAGGCTTGCATTCTAGGGAGGCCCACAAGGGCTTTAATTTGCACCATAGCCTTACTTGTGCGTTTAGCTTCTGACTTCGTTTCATCGTAGTTTAGAATCGTGGTCCCTTTAATACCGAGGGTCTCATTTTCCTTTGAAACATATTTTGTCAAAATTTTGTATTTGGTATTGTAAGTGATTAGGATTTGGCTTCCGATGATATTTTTTGGGTTTATGCTTACGAGACCCATTTCATTATCATTCAGCTTAAATTTCAAGGCGCTAATTGTCACAGCCTCTTTTTTGGCCGCTTTTGCCGAAGCTTTAATTCGAGCCTTCTCGCTGATTTTGCGGGGCTTTTTGGCAACTACATTGCCCCTTGTCCATGTCACACAAGCTTCTAGAAGCTTATCGTAAATGGAAATTGAGGTATTGTAGCTTGTAACTCGATCCTTTTTTTCAGATCGAGTTAGTCCTTCACAATCACCTTCCAAATTTTCAATAAGATCGTTCTTTAGACGATTATAATGTTCAACAAGGGTCTTAATATGACCGGGTTTCACATCTAATTCCTTGAAAATTTCGAGGGGTTTAAAATCCTCAATTTCCCAAGAACCCGTCCAAACATAATCGATATATGCATCAATATCGCCAATAAATTCCTTGGCTTTATTTGCTGTACGATCTTGGAGATTAACAACGTTGTTTTCGACAATACGTTGTTCTTGAATGTTATTTCCAACTTGAATTGCATTTTCCAGTTTGGCCTTATACCAAGCCATACTTTCATCGGAAAGTGTACAACCTCGTTCTAGCATGTTGGAAATTGATCCAACAGTCAACATAATCTTTCCCGAACGTTTTGCTGCTGAAATTTGCTTGGGAGTGTAACCCAAAGTTTTCATTGAAATTAATGTAATTTCTACAGCTTGATCGGCTTCCATAAAACGGGAATACCAATTCAACGCTGCTGTATATGAACTCGAATTGTTTGAATAATCAAATCCAGCTTCTGGTTCGGGACCAAAACCTTTCGATTCTACAATCTTAAGGGCTGCTCCCCCAATTTTCATTTTCTTGGGCTTGCGCTTATGAATATATGCCATGTGTATTTCTCCTTAAAGACACATTAGACGATTATGAGTTATAAGTCAAGGCTTTTATAAACAACATCTTTTCGATCATCACCAATTCCATAGCTTCCGACTTCCATATAGAAGGCGAGACTATTGAGAAAAATTAAAATTTCATCATTTCCATTTTCACAACTAATCACTGGTTTATATTTTTTGATTGTGTTAGAAGCACCTTGAAGAGCATTTAATTCATAACCTTCAACATCTAATTGGATAAAATCACAAGCATCTAATGCCAAATTATCAATTGTTAATGTTGGAATTGTACCATTTTCTATTCTATTTACTTTATTTTCACCGACGTTATTTGGATATCCACCTCTTATTAAGGAAACTAATTCATTTTCAGAACCCAAAGCAGAATTATATTTAAAAATGTTATCACTTTGACAATTATTAACTAAACAATGAAAAGATAGTGGATCGGGTTCAAAAGTATAAACTCTCCCAAATATTTCGGAAAAGAGTTTTGGATATAAACCACAACATCCTCCAGCTTGAATACAAACATTATAAGAGTCAATATGTTTTATCCACATATTTCGAAGATTGGGCCATTCTTGAGAAATTATATGCCAGCAACCAGAATCGGATTTAGTCCATAACCAAGGACCCAATCCATCAATTTCTTCATGAATAACTTTGGTTAATGTATCTGAATAATCATATTCCATTATAATTTAATTGACCCAGCTGCAGCTCCATATTCTAATCTAATATGTTGGGCCATAATATGACATAGAGATTGAGTAATATCTTCAACAATTCCATAATTCTTTGCATCAATATGAATCACAATATCAGCCAATCCTTTTTCACGAACTTTACCACCATCAAAACCAACAATTGCAATTGATTGTAATTGATGTGTTTTTGCTGTTTCTAAGGCTTTGATAATATTAGGTGAATTTCCACTAGAAGAGATTGCCAATACAAGGAGATATAAGTTGTTTTTTACATAATGTTTAATTTGTTCGGAAAATATATCTTCATAAGAATAATCATTAGCTATTGCTGATATTAAAGGAAAATTTGAAGTTAAGCTAATCATATTAGGTTCTAAATGTGTATCATGACGAATACCTTTAGTATGATCACAAGAAAAATGTTCAGAAATCGCAGCAGAACCACCATTACCAAATACCAAAATTGGAATTCCTAATCGAGCAGCTTGTATAATTACATTCGATGCCCTTTCCAAATCATTTTGATTGATTGTATCAAATGCATCATTTAATTGTGTTTTATATGATTCAAAATAATTTTTTATATTCATGTTTTCATTTCCACTTTAGAACCCACATTAATAAATTTAAAATGAAGTTGTTGATAATTTTTCATTGCTTCTAAAAATTTAAACTTGTTTGATGATTGTACATAAAATAATGCATATCCTCTACCGCCGGCCCCTAAAATTTTTCCGCCCAAGGCGCCACCATCTCTAGCTATTTTGTACATTAAATCAATATTGGAATTAGAAATATCTTTTGCTAAACTTTTCTTAATTAACCAAGATTCGTGGAGGAGAGAGCCAAAATCATCTATTTTATCATTCTTGAGAAGGTTAATAGATTGTTTAGTCATTTCGACTAATTGTTTTGTTGCATCTATATTTATGTTGTTTTTTAAATTATCTACTTGATTCTGAAGAACGTTCGATGCTTCTCCATTTATACCAGTATGAAAACAAAAAAGATTTTCTTGGAGACCATAATATATTTTATCAGATAAATATAAATGTTCCACAAACACATCATTATTTTCGAAATATAATATATTTAGACCTCCAAATGCAGCTGCATATTGATCTTGTTTACCAATGGGTTGTTTGCATTTATCAATTTCAATATGGCAAGCCAATTCGGCCAAAGCGTATGGACTCATTGAGGTATTATATTTAATATTATGGATAGCATTTAATAAAGCCACTATATATGATGAACTAGAACCAAGTCCAGTTCCTTTTGTTGGAATATCAGAAAACGAACATATTTCCATATTAGAAGTTAGATCAAAATATTTTAAACATTCTCTTACTAAATTGTGTTTAATATTTTCAATATTAGTTTCGAGTTCTAATTCTGAATATATAACTTTTAGATGAGGAGCTACACATCGATTAACTGCCATGTATATTTTAGAATCTATTGTTGTTGAAAGAACCATTCCCTCATTATTTTCATAAAATTGAGGAATATCACTTCCTCCCCCAAAAAAACTACAGCGAAGAGGTGAGCTTGTTACTATCATATGGAGGTATTAAATGTAAGCATTTCTTGTTTGGAGAATTGTCTAGATTCTACTGTTGGATATTGTTCTTGAAGATTTTGCATAAGATTCAACCATTGCTGGGAAACTTTACCGATATTAAATCTATTATCGGCATATTGTTTAACAAAATTTAAATAACCTTTGGTATTCTCATTCAAAACAACATTAATAGCATGTTCTAAATTGTGATAAAATAAGTTTACGTGTTTATTTGGATCTTGAAGAAATTGATACATAGATGTTAAACCGCCGCCTGTATCAGATAAAGCTGCTAAATTTGGATGAACACAAATTAATCCAGCCGACATAGATTCCATCAAAACTCTACAGCTGGTTTCTTGCCAAATACAAGGATATGCCAAAATATGACTTTCTTTAATAGCCTTCTTGATATCTTCTCTATTAACCGTACCATGATAAGTCATTTGGGAATGATTATTCATTTCTTCAAATAATGGTTCGAAAGGTTTGTCAGCACCGGGCCAGCCATAAATTCCAAAACTAGAATATACATGAAGATGAATGTTTGGATATTTTTTGGCTAATTCTTTAAATGTGGGAACTAAAAGAGTTAGACCTCGTTGAGGAGTTGAAAAATAAATAAGATTTATTATTTCTTGACTTTTTTCAATTAAATCGAAAGGCTCTAATGGGGTTTCAATAACTGCTAATTTATCATCCATTGGAATTCCAAGATGATCAATAAAAGAATTCATTTGCCAATTGCTACTAAAAACAATTTTATGAAATTTATTTCTTTTAGATTCATCTTTTAAAAATTGTGATTCTGGATCTTGCCACGTGTCATGTGCCCAATACACTCTAATTTTATCTTCTTCTAATTCTCTAACTCTCGATGGAATTATTTGAAATTCTTTAGATAATTCTTCGGGTATTAATTTACCAATACTTCTTTTGGTAATTTCTGTACCACCTTGTGAATTGATGGAAATTTCATTTTCTTCAGCAAACATTATTTATTTTAATCTCTTTCTAAGCTCTGTGGATGAATAATTATGAAATCTTGGAATATAAAAAATTTCAATGTGTCGATCTTCACATATTTTTTCGCCGGTGAATTCTTTGTTTATATAATCCGATCCCAAAAATCTTTTATCGTATTTGTACAAATTTAAGATATTTTCAATATCTTCTTCAGTATCATATGGTAATATTCCATCGACAAATCTGCAAGAAGCTAATTGTGTATATCTTTCGAATGTTGTTTGGATTGGTTTGTTTTTATTTCTTCTTTCTAGAGAAGGATTTATATGAAGACCAACAGTTAGATGATCACAATTCTCTTTTGCTGCATTTAAAAAATTAAGGTGTCCTACATGAAGAATATCAAATGCACCAAAACATATACCAGTAATCATTTTAAATTAATTTCCTTCGCATCAACAACAACTGCATAATTATGAAGACGATCCCAACGAAATGATCTCCATGCGCCAAATTCTAAATCCCAAACGGATTGATGAGGTTTTTCATAATCGACATCTTTGATTTCATAATTCATATTAAGTTCTTTAAAAATGTCGGGTTTTAAAGTTGCTTGGATGGTTCTCATTGAACCATCGACCTTTTCGATCATAAGAGCAACGGATGATTCTTCTTGAAGAAGTCTTAATACTACTGCTCGTTCATTCACATCCTTAAAATCTATCATGATTCTAAATATCCATCGTTAAAATATTGTTCTAATTCAACAAATCCACCTATATATTTATCATTGATAACAATGATTGGAAATGTGCGTGCTGTGGGGAATTTTTCGATAATATCGTCCCTCGAAATATCTTCGGGCATGTTGATTTTTGTAAAGGGGATGTGATGTCGACTTAAAAGTTCTCTGGCTCGAACACACCAGACACAATCTTCACGAGTATATATTTCAATATTCATCATTAATTATTACTCCCGATTTTTCATAAACATCACGAATCCAAGATATTGCAGGTTTTATAGAAGTATACATTCCAAAATTTACAAACATTTCACACTTTTCAAATAGATAATATCTAGCCTTATAAGCATTAACTATATCAATAACATATGCATTAATTCTAGTTTCTGTAAATGGTGTAAACATCTCACCCTCAAATTGAGGTATTAATTCTTCCAATTCATCAATATACATATTTAAAATTTCAATTGGGTCTTCAATTGAAAAATCTCTAATTAAATTTTTTGGAGTAGTGTCAATATTTATTAATTTATATTCAAATGGAATCATATTTTCCTCTATTTAATAATATTTTTTACCCGTCGCTTTAATTTCAAATTTATCATCACTTCTATCTACAAACATCCAAGTTAATTCTGTTGGATTGAATTCTTCAATCAGCTTAATACAAGTTTCAATTTCATAAGGTTTACAACTATAACAATCAAATTTCATTTTTTTATTATGATTGAAAAAATGAGCCGAAAAATGTGAAGTTGTTAACATTCCAATTAGACTTATGCCCTCATTTCCAATAGTAGAATCATATTTTACAACAGATGGAAAAAATACTTCCATGTTTAATTTTTTAACTAAACGATCACACCAATCTTCAATTTTTGGAATATCCGAAACAACTGGTGTAGATTTAAATTTTGCGTCAATCATTAAATGTAGATGAGTATCGGACATAATTACATTCCCGCTATGTTAAACTGCAAGAACGCAGTTAATTAAATTGTAGTGTATTTATAGTTTTTGTCAATATTTAAAAGATTTCTGTAAAGAACAAGAATTATCTTATTACTCTATAGAAGAAACTATGATTAATAGAAAAAAGACGGCCTCCCCCAAGAAATCCCAAAATTCCTTTTTCTTATGAAATTATAGAAGAAAATGTTAAATTATATGAAGAACCGCGAGAATTTGCCAAAACTAGAAAAGCTGGCCCAAATCATTTTAGAGGTGGAAGACCTAGATCTAAAGGCGCTCGTTAATTATTCATATTCACTTTCATCTTTAACATCGGTATGACCATCTGCTCTACGTTGTTCCCGCATAGCTTTTTGGAGGGAAGGAATGTGGCTATTAGCATCATGATTTGCCCAAAAGAGTGAATCATCATCCCATCCATTGGGTCGTTCATCCGACTTGTGGTGGATCGTACAAAAGAGATTGGGGATTAATTCTTTATCCTCTGGCTTATCAACAACACCCGTTGGAAGTAAAACCTCGTTTACAGGTTGACTTTCAACGAACTTTGAAAAACTAAATTTCTTTTTATCGGTCATTTTCTATTCCTTTTCAGATGTAACTATATATGTTTTCTATTTATATGTCAAGAGATATTTCTGACATAATCTCTTTTTCTAAATTATATATGTTATTGACTTTTGATATAATTTGTGATCTAGATATTCTACAATTTATAATTCCATTATAAAATTCATTTGGTTTAAACAAAACGCCATAATACATTTGTATCCATGTTTCAAAATAGTTTAATAAAACTTTTGAATCAACAAACAATAATATTATTCTATCAAAATTATCTTCACCATATAATTGTATATCTTTTTTTAACTCTTCGCAACTACCAAAATAAAAAATCCAATCACTTTGAACTTTAAAATGTCTTTTGTTATTTTTACCTTTTAATGGTTTTTTTGTTATTTTATTAAACAAAACTTTTTGACCAAAATACTTTTTATTATTAATTTTATTTTTTATCATATAAACAAAACCTATTGCGTGTTCGGGGGGAACAATAATTTTTTGTTTTTTATATATCCATTCAGACATAATCAAAGCCTAGAATTTGTTTTCTACATCTATACATGATAGTGGTTGCTGCTTTTGTTGTTTCAAAATCAACCATCATTCATCAATCGTCAATCGTAAATTCTTTAATATCGGGATCTTTACAGTATGGACAATATTGAATTTTATTAAAATCCGAATCTATTACAACAATAATATATTCCGATTTACAATTATCACATTGATATAAGATACGCTCTGTCATGTATTATTTAGTCTTCGTGCGGAACAACCGAAATTATATGTAATTTTCCTTTAATTCCTTCTAAATGTTTAGTTAAAATATCATGTTTAGTTACTTTCCATTTTTGACCTTTATCTAAAAGATATTCTCTTTCTATAGAAGGA
>Ga0302191_10000482_pt1 | contig 25484 bp, 26 predicted proteins | sample II_Bog_E3_1_FD_198775 | JGI IMG/M metagenome (GOLD analysis project Ga0302191, IMG submission 198775) | Peat permafrost microbial communities from Stordalen Mire near Abisko, Sweden - II_Bog_E3_1 | ecosystem: Environmental > Terrestrial > Soil > Wetlands > Peat | place: Sweden: Abisko...
CTATAAATTCTTCAAGAAGATATGTACGGCTCTGCAGTTAAATGTCTCTAGAAATATGTAGCTGATCAACATCGAGTAGTGGGCAGTTACCTGTTTGGACTCGAAACCTGCAGGTCTCTGCTGCTGACTTATTGGGCAATTCTTCATAAAATAATATAAACATCACTTCCTTAGTAATTAAAAGAGTTAGCTTTCGTCCATGACGCGAATTACTTTATTCTGAACTATCTTCACTCTCCCTAACATATAGACCTTGGCGAATTTCTACATTTGCACCTTCTCGCCGTTAACGCTTTAGTGAAGAATTAGATAGTTTTTCTGATTATATTTAGATCTTGCAGTTATCTGTGCACTCTTATCTATTTTGCTGTTCACTTCTGCTACTTGCGAGTAGGGTATAGTTAAGAACCGTCCGGGAAATTCTTGTCTAATTTTTTTCCCTAGATGTTCATGTTTTTAATGATAAAACACTTGATCGATGGGAAACGATTTAATTGTTTATTTTTATTCGTTGTGAGCATTCTAAATAACATCATGATAGCTCTTCAGTTATTTTTGATTGGAAATGAAAGTAACAGTGGGATTACTTCTAATCAACTCATCATCCATTATACAATTACTTAAAATGCAGATCAGTTTGCAGCTTTACTTTTGGAAATTTGGGTTTAGCTCTTCGTAAATTGATGCTATGTTTTGCAAATTAAATAGCTATTATTTAGCACAGAGCACGTAGAGTCTAACCAATCGTGGCAGTTAGCAATAATAGCAGTCTAAAATCTAACAACTAAAATCTGTCTCTATTTTTTATAGGATAAATTCGCTATTTTAGAATTGGTCAGCCACATGCGATACGTATGGCTTATCGCTATGGTAAATGACATATTGATAGAGTTGACTGTCGATTAGTTTCTTCTGAGCGAGGGGGAGGTGCCACATCTGATCCATTTTGATTCTCTTATTGAGTTGATTAATTTATAGCATTTGCTCTCTTTCACCATCGATTTCCACAAAATAATATTAATCAGGAAAGACACCAGTATTAAAATATGCAACTTGCTCCTTTTTCACAAAGATTAATCCCACATCATACCTATCATATATCTTTTATTGTCTAATGCACTCATACAGTTCTTCTGATCCCGTAAAACTTTATATTGTGTCATTAGATGTGGCAATGAATCTGTTGATTATTTCTATGAGGTAACTCATCTCCTCAGTAATTATGAAGTGGAAACAATTGAATTTAGTAATGATGCACCTATACTTCTCCTTCTCTTCTTATAAATACCCTTAGCCAGAAATAATACGATTAAGAGCCATCTTTTTGTTAAGATTGTTCAACCCATATACTCCACTCGCATTTTTGCTCTCCGTCATTGAAGCTGCAAATTCAGATTTTTATTATGCTTTCTTTGGTTTAATGCCAAATTTGATATTATTCCTACGCAAAATTGACCCATCTGAGTGCATTTCTGATATTTTGGAATTCGTATTGCTTTAATTCATTATATTATGATGACTATAGCTCACGGCTTACACTTTGGGTTCCATTATTTCGATCATTTCCACTTCAACTCGAGGCTATCTAATTTCATACAATTTTTTTTTAATGCTATCGTTCTATATCCTCTCGCCCTTGTAACTGAGTTCAGAATGATCTCTGCTGGGGTTTTTCTCGAGTGAAGATTAAATCATTTCTCCAAAAGTATTGCTGACAATTTAAATTTTGGAATTAGGTTTAGATGCTGCATGGAGTGGTGTTGTTTCAACTACAGTGTTATCACGAATAACGCTTGGTCTTTTATAGGTATAATTATAAACTTGTTGATAATTTAGTGGGACATCTCTTCGCAATGACGTTGCTTCATATTTATGCACTTTGAGAGGATTATTCTCTGAATATTTCTTTATGATTGGAACCTTTCTCATATAAACAGTTATGCCATTTCTTTATATTGGCTAATAATCGTTTAGATTTATACCCGTATTATTGGCAATTGTGCGGGTGACTTTCGTTTATGTTGGAGGAAATTGGTGATTATTTCGATAAATTGATCTAGATTGCAAATTTTATATAGGTGGCTTTTCATATACAGGATTGCTGATGGTTTCCTCTGTTCTCCACGTTGAAATCTCTATTCTGTTGTTGTATGGTTCATTATTGATGGTATGATAGTTCAATGTTCGTACATTGTAATAATCTTTCCCGTTCTGTGATGGGTAGTTGTATTTCTGAAAATTTTATTGAACATATTTTTGACTATTATTTTATAAAGATGACTTTTCAACTGACTTTGAAGGACTTTTATTTTATATCCTTATTTCCTCAGGGCCAATTGAACCCATTGGTTCATAAATCTCAACCATTTTTATTTGAGACTTGCGATGTGATAATCTCGAATCTTTGTCTTCTCCAAATTGGTTATTTTACTCGTTCTCTTTCTCAATCTTCATTACAGATGAAGTATTTATTGTATCTATCGGTTAAATAACTTTGTAAGGTCGTCCACTTGATTGATCAATATTTATATCATATACGATCGTCTTAGATTTTCTTTCTTCATTTTGAGGATTTTTTTCATAAATCTTTACTTTCACTTAATTACCTCCGTTAGAGTATGTATTTGTGTAGTTGATTGGTGTTATTGATATATTTTTGGAAGAACCTGTGGCATAGGTCTAAGTTGGTTGTATTTTAGATTCTGTTATTATTTGTTAGCTACTTTTACTATCATAAATGGCAGGCTAATTATTTAAGTTGATTGTAATTATCTTTTTTTACATGCTTCCCTCTTGTGGATAATTAATCACTATTTCATTCGATGGCGGCATAAATACACTCTGATGTTTTATTAATTTAATACTGTTCTCGGGCTCGAGGTTAGATCCTCGATATTCTTCACTCATCTCAGGAATTATATAAGAAGGAGAGTTTTTTAGGTCTTTATAATCTGGTTTAGGATTATTGCTAAAAGGGAGGCTATTGGTTTAAAGATGTGTTATGGAAGCAACTTTTTAGATCGGAACTTATATATTTAGAGAATTATTCACAGAATTTGCATTTTCAATCACCAATCGGGTTGTTTTATTTGAAGATTAAGGTTAGGGTTAAATTAAAGGTTTTATCTCATTGATGGCAATAATTTCCTCTTTGCTGTTTATTGCATTTTATTAAATTTCTTTGATTGCATTCTATATAGTTTCTATGATTGCATTCTATTGGGTTTCTTTGATTCCATCATTTGATTGAGTTTCTTTGATTGTATTTGATTAAATTTATTTGATGGCATTTTCCTCCTTTTGTACTTTAACAATACTGATATTAACTTTTCTTTCCTCTTCCTTCTACCTTAACACTGATGGTTTTGGACTTTTTATTCTTTTTATCTTTCTTTTCTACGAAATTTCGCTTTTTACTTCTTAAGTTTGTGGAACCTTCGCTTTTTCAGTATTTAATGTAAAAGTTATATTTTAATTGACATTTTATCCAGTACCAACAGTTTACTTTTTGTCATTCTTAATATTATCAGGTGGAATATGAGCCTCGCCCTAATTTTTAGTTATGCCATAATTTTTATTATCCTTCTTCGAGATAAGATTTTGCATTACAGTTTTAATACCATTAGAATCAAATCCATTGTCAATTAAGAAATTCAGATGCTCTACTGGATCACTTGTTGCTAATACCACGTTTTCATCTAATAAATAATCATTGGGTTATAACTTTCCCATAATCATTATATCAAACAAATCCTTCTTCTTTCTCAGAGACTGAAAGATATTCATTGATTTTGGTGTTGTATCGCCCAATACAAGATATTTGCTCCTATTGCTGGGAGTCTCCTTGGACTCCAAATCTTTATATATGCGAAATGTTTCGATCTTTTGCTATTTCTCCAAAATTTCAATGATACTGTTATAATTTGCTGAGTCATTCGCAATACCAAGCCCATTTTCACCATCTTTGAAGACAAATAATTTATCATAATGCATATTTGTTATTATCTTCTTCAAAGATTTAGAAGATTCCAGTTTTTTGTCTTTTGATCCTCTTATCATATGCACTCGACAGAGTTTAATACCCTCCTTACTATTAAAATAATTTGAGCATAAATCTAAGACATCTTTTTAGGAAGACAGATTTTGTAAGCCGCTGCCGATTATTTTAAAGGGAAAAGTGATGAGTTTTACTGACTAAGTTGATTAAAATTTATAATATTTGGGAAAAATAGTTTATGGTTAAGACCCTTAGGATTTTGATGTCTCGATCAGAGCTAAAGTTCTATAATTACCCACTTTGATGATGGAAATCAATTAATTATAGTCTTAGTGTGATTGAAAGGTGTATTTGTGTTTGCTTAACTATAACTGTAGTTGTGATAAAACAATTGAGATGGGTAGTTTAGCAAAAACATGAATTTGTGCCATATGCAACCCTAAATCTTTTTAGCCTCCTCCACTAGTGAACTGATTTTTTCTACTGCCCTATTTCTCGATCAGACTCATTACCCTTTAAATGTATAATTATTGCTACAAGTAAAATAGAGTTCAAATTAAAATATTACATAGGTAAGGATATGGATTGTGTTTGGTATTTGAAGAGTGTCCATTTCATTTTTATAATATCCTCTTCAGTTTGTACATCATATAAAATATTTAACATATCATTTTATCAGGGCATATTTTTTGCAACCATTTCCGAGGGAGCAGGACCATGAATCTTCAGTGGAGTTCTAAATCGCAATGGACTTATTCGAAGAACTTACGTTCGACTCTTTTTATCTGTAAACCTGAAATTATATCTGACAGTAAATTAAGATTAATTCGATTTTTAATTTTTGGTTTCAGTAATCGATATGCAGTCATTCATGTTCTTGTCATGTTCTGCGGCAAGATTAGAAAGCTCCATTTTTTAAACCAGTGTATTGGATTAGGGTACAATTACTTTTTTAATACCATCTTTGCTATTTTTTAGTGAGGGCTTCATGGATTAGATAGCTTTGCTGTCTTGGTCTTCTTTGATATTACTTGCATTATCCCCTATTTCTAAGAGTGCCCCCATCTCATTGAGTGCATTCTGCTACATTTATTTTGGTTTAATTTTATATATTTCATCCTATAAATGAGGGGAACCTTTAATACTCATAATATTTTATTTAATGGGTGCTTATTTTGCAATTAGGCTTTTTCTTCTCCCAGAAGCAAAGCTAAACTTGGGGTCAGCGATGCAATCAATTATTAATTATTCCTTTTATACTTTTGGAGGAATCTTTTAATATGTCATATTTTAGCCATTTTTATTGTTCTTTTAATTTTATTTATTATAGCCTTTACCTGTTTTACTAAACGATTATACAGCAGTATTTTTCTAAGTTGGCAATTTTAGTAACGCTGATTGTTATTCCTTTTCGACGCTTTGATCTAAAGAGAGATTGAGGATCGTTATGCATTGTGTTTTCTTTTATTTGCGAACTGATAATTTATCCGTTGTCTCTGGGCAAAGCTATTGCGACTGGAAAGACTATTTCATTGTTTATTTGACAGCATACATCCCTTTTTAAAATATATTTTTCGCGTTTCCTTTGTGTATCGCCAAGGGTTTAGTATATACTTTAGATTAATCTTTATTGAAATGCAATTTTGAGTTTTTATTTCGCTTCATCTTAGCAGAATAACAAGTATCTGGCTGAATAGCACTGAATACATATTATTTCTGTGAATCTGTCTCATAAATTTCAAAGCATTACTTCAACATATTAGAAATACCCGAGCCAACGTTTAAGCATATTTCACTGCCTTACTATAGCTTATTTGAACTGTAAAGATCTTCAGCTTTTTCATTTAAGATTATCTCGATATTTTGACAGCATCGGACGATTATTTCGTTTTGAAGATGATGATCAAAAAGTTGAGCCAGAGTATATTTTGGAGTTCTTCTACTTTGCGGAGCAGTGAACATGAGTTATCGTGAATTTAGATGAAGCGACTGTTTGTTCATGTGGCGTTTTGATATATTATAAGTATTCTAACGATTAGCTTTCATGACTATTATGCTGAAATTAAATTTATAACTAAAACAACAATAATGTATTGTATCATTTTTCTTTGGAAGCAAACAATTTGACTCCCTTCTCTCGGCTGTTCTTCACTCCATTCAACAGTACTATCGCGTTCTTCGTCTTCTATAGCACTTTCTTCACTTTTTATTCAATCACATTTGGCTTTTTATCATTGACTTTAACACGGTTATTCGAAAATTCATTACTTGTTGCCATTCTTTTAATCTCTGCCTGGATGTGTCGACCAGAAAAAATCATTGGCGATAATTTATTGCCAAAACTTTTGCTTAGATTCCTTTGCTCATTATTTGAATTTGCAAACAGCCCGTAAATGTTGTCTTATTTCCTTTTTGGAGAGTCAGATTTTTCACTTTAATCTTCGCCTGGAACTTAGTAAATATTTGATTTTTTAGCTAAAAACTGAGGCTTAATGCATTTATTAATAATGTTTTTAAATTGCAAAGGGCCAGCAGACTCAGTTCGTTTCTTAGGGTTAAATAATTGATTTTTCTTCTATTTGTCGCGAAAGGTGTTTCCGGATTGCTGGCGACTGTGCTTGAATTCACGATTAGAGTATTCAGCAGATAAATTGTCAAGTCGAGAAAAGAGAGTGTTGCGGTAGCTTTTTTTAACACCAGCATTGGGCAATTAACATTGGGACTCGAATTATATGTCATAGGTATCTTGTGAATCACTCCCATCGTGATTGTCTTGGATATCAGGATGATAGTTTCTGTCAAAGCGATGAGGATGAGTTGGGGGCTGAGGCATGTAGTTATAATTATAGCAATTGGGCACAAGGAAGTTAGGCAGGGTGTTATTATAGATATTGATGCAGTTTATGTTTTGCTGGACTGATTATCGTGGCAAAAAGGGTTGTTGCTGCTTTGCGTTTTATTTAAGATAGCTATGTTTTAAAAGTTTTTAAGTTGATCTTTGGGTCTATAGCTTTTTTTGATGTTACTTTGATTGCTAGACAAGTTTTTCTCTAATCAGTTTGACCTACTTATCAATTTTATTGATTTTCTACAATTGAAGTTCTCCAAGTTTAGCTAGTTATTGAATATGAGAGTTTAGGCTATGTTTGTGTTTAAGTTAACCAGTTTTCACATTTTTTTTATCTTTGACTTCAATCATATCTTCCTTTGACTCTTGTTTGATAAAACTTTATGTAACCTTTGCATTGCTAAACTTAAGACTTTAATTGTTTGCTAACTTAATCCTGCCCAATTGATTGTCTTTCCTGAACATTTGTCGATGGCACTTGTCTTGCACTGACTTCCACCAATCAACTATGTCAGAAAATGCCCGCTGCATGATTGATCTATCATATTTGGAATCAAAAACCATATTGGGTGGAATATAAATTTTGATAGTTCCTTCTCTGTCAATTCCAATATCCTCTTTCTTGACTGCATAAAAAATGCCTTATTTTTGAAGATATTCAATAACATCACTGATAACTTTTCTTAAGTCAAGAGCTAGAATTATACTAGTAAATTTTGAATTTTTTTAGATCTCCTCAGATATCATTTTAATTCCGTACTGGATGATTTCATAATAGAAAGAGTAATAGGTTTGGCCTTTACCTTGACAGCTTTACTTTGGACGACTCTTTACTATCTTTCGTAGACTAATAATGTTAGGATGACAAAGCTTTATCACTTTTTAAAGCTTGTCATTGCTAAGAGATAAACTTACCAAGGTCTTAAAGAGAAAAAATGATGAATTTTCTTAATTTAAAAATGGGTATGAGTCTTGATTAAATGCCATAATGTTCTATTTGTTTTTTGTTTCAGGTATGATATTAGGATTATCCGAAGAGGGCATGGTCTTAACTCTGATGGCTTGTTCTTCACATCCTTTTCCTGATTTACCAAAGCTAGAAAATTCAAATTTCTTCATTTGCTTGCCCAATATAAATTGTAAAATGACTGTAAGGAAATAGTTTAAAATTGCTAGATGAAAATAAACCAATAAATTGTTAATAATTTAGTGAAGTAAATAATAATATGTTGAAGAGTATCCGCTTCATTTTTTTGTGAAAGCATCAATAAATTATTTTGATTTAATTATAAATGATAATTACTTATCAATCTAGTATAAACTATGGACAAGGTGGTCAACTTAAATATGATCTGGAAGGAGATGGTATCGATACGCTAAGATATTAAGAGCATCAAGGAAGATATTAAAAATATTAAAAACAACAGAGATACACTGGAAACATTCAACCCAAAAATTAACGATATCCACAAAATGCTTAAAGATGTTATTTAATCCAAACAAACATAAACAAAGGAGTAACATTAGGAATACTACGAACATCAGAACTACTAAAAATAAGAATTGTAGAAAGGCAAATTTAATCCAAAATAAGAATAATTTTCTATAAAAGGGCAATTAATGAAATAATAACAATCATATTCAGACAATGAATAGGAAATATAGATCCAACTTTCTACCAAAAAGTCAGAGATTCATCTTTATAAACCAAAAATTAATATTACTAAAAAATCAGAAATGAAGATTTGCCATAATGAAAACCATTAATAAATACAGATAATCGATAAAATAGAGAAAGAATAAATCTCTCTATTCCAAATTAACAAAGAAGTTCTTTCTCTCGATAGGCAGCGCAAACTGGCTAAAGTTTTCGATAAAATTGACCTGAAATTCTTCACTTGTGAAAAGATTTACGATTACCCTGAGATGGCTCATGTCAATTTTCACGAAAAAATTGATAATAAAAGCAATTTATTAATTCTCATCTAGATGTGTAATAATCAAACCATTGGAGCCTTCACGCAGCTTTGCTTCGACCCTAAACCTAATTACATACCTAAATCAAATCCCAAATCTTTCCTGTGCAATCTCAGCGAGGAGCGCTTTCTCTTCGCATCAAGGATAAATAAGACACACTCATACGATAAAAATTATTTAATTTTTGGCAATTGGGAGATAAAAATTAAAACTGGAGAGAAGTATTTGGAATCCAGTTTGGGCAAGAAGGGAAGCTGTTTCGCAAAAATCGAATATGAAGGTGAAGGAGTCGTAGATAAGGATATGCGGCGCTGGCTATTTGGATAGATAACAGACGATAGTGAGGACAAAAGGCTTGAATTCAAATCTTACTCAATATTTATATTTCAGTGATATTGATAAAAGTTTGTGAGACTCTAAACAGTATATATTCATTAAGGATGTTCAAGTTTCTTTCTCTCCTCCTACAATTCTGATAGGATTGCTTAGAATCCAGGCAAATACTCCCTCAGTTCTGTGAGATTTTGAGCCATATACTCGAGTTCCTTGAACTTCCAGTATAGGTTATCGCTCCAATCTATGTCCTTAGACTTCCGGCTGCCAGTGCTGCTCATTATCATACGGGTAACACTTCTGTGCTGAGCTTTGATTTTTTCCATATACAAACCACACCATGCTACATTCAAAAATTGACTCATTTCCTGATCACCACAGAGGATGTCCCTAACATACTCGCAAGACTTAGTCAATACTCCTACTATTTATATGCTAGAAGAAATTGGTCCCTTTATTTCCTTACGAGGATCAACCACTAATTTTTAAATAGATTCTCTGATGGCAAGCTGAAGAACCTCTCTAAATTTTTTGCTGATATCAGCCATGTTTTTTTATATTCTTGCCTTGATGAGTGCTGCAAATTAGTTAAAGGACTAAAACCTATTGGCGATAAGTTGTGTAAGTAATCTAAAGAACATCAGTTGTGAGTAAGCGATGAGGAGATGTTTCCCCGTGATAGATTTAGTTTTAATCTTGCCATATTTAAGAGCTTCCTTATTCAAAATTAAATCCTTGATGTGAGTGTTGTACATAATGATGAACTCCATAATCCTGCTGAGAATTGTACTTTAAAGTTACTCGCCTACTCCACCGGCCTACTACACCCACTACAGATATCCGTGCAAAAAATCTACCATATTCATCGTCGAACCAATCAATCTAAAACTTTCTCCTTCCATTGTCACTTAATTTGAATTTATTTGCAAGTTAAACTCCATTTTAAATCGACTCCCACCTCCCGATCTATTGTCCTACTCTATTCTCGATAATCCAATATCTCTGACGCTTGTTTTCTAGATGATCATACTTCGCTCTAACAGTAAACTGTTCGATAACAGTTTCCTCTCTGAGTTTTACATGTCTGGATTAGCAAAGAGTACATTGAGCGTAAATTGGGCCATAGATGACCTCCCCAAGTGTCGCCTCGAATCTGCTCGGAATAGTAATAGCTTTCCATTCTTCTTCTTGTAATTTTTAAGGTAGTTGCTCTATAGAAGTTGCATTGTAAACATTTATCATGGCCTAGACATTGCGGCGTCTTAAGCTAGAGAGTTGAGCCAGTAGTCCTTCCATAATATTTATCTAAATGTCTTTATTCTCTTAAGAGTGTGCAAAACGTGCTTTGAGTTGCTGCCAAATGGAGGGTGAGTGCTTTAAACCAACAATCAAACTCTTCCATTCCTTACATTGCTGCAAAATTTGTCGGATGGGCTCGGATTCCCTTTGCGTCAGTTTTCTGCCAGAAATCATGGTCGAGAGTGATTCATCAATACACAGTAGAGTTATCTCTAATATCTGTATCAGATAGCTGCACACCACCTCCTCCTTATCTGGAGATTCATCATGCAATTCTTCTGCAGTCTTTAGTATTTTCTCAATAACTGAAGCTTACCTTTTAATAATTTTCTTGAGCCTGGAACTCCATAACTCAACTACTTTCACGTATTTGTTTATAGAGAGTCGATCAAGAGCAGCCTTCTTCTATAATTTGGTAAGCTCACGAGTAAGGAGGAGGGGCTGTTCTCCTTTGATAATGTTGTAGAACTTGTCTTCGCACTGCTTGAGATTAACCTTCAGCTACTCGCAGATGTCATCCGTTGCGTACGTGCATTTGTTGATACCTTGCTGGAAAACACTGGCAATTTATCGCTAGATGTTATATTTAGTCACTAATTCGACTTCATCTTCATCAACTTAATAACTCTCGTCAAGACTGTGCTAACTTCGTTCTGGTCGCATGACAACAGTAGCAAACTGCATTTTGCTGGGCTGCACTATCTCCTTGAGTTGTTTTTCATCCACCACAATTATTTCTCCCAAATAACTGATTCATAGTAATTTTACTTTTTGAGAGAACGGCTGAAAGAGTCCTGATAACCACGCTCAACATAATAAGCTACATCCCAGTACTTACATAGCATGCGAGGACAGCAATATTATTTAATTCGTTTGTGAATAGAGCAATAATCTGCATAATAATCTGAAATTGATATTTTACCCTTAGCCTGTACTTGTGAGATGAGATAATTCTCAAGCCTCTTTAGTTTTCTAATTAACAATAGGAGTACTTAAGAGAATGCAAAGTCTACAGGCACTTTTAGATTAGTTATTTTCGGTAGCGCAGTGCATTGACTCTCTCTGCTCGCTGTACCACAATTTATTGAATTTCTTTATTCTTTAAACGGGTGCCTCGGATCTTGTTGATACTGAGATCGGCCAAAACGCCAATACTTGTGAGATAATTCACAAAAGTCATGAACACTTTTAGTTTGTAGGCCACCTGCTGATTTACATTAAACTCCACCTGCCTTAACTCATTATTACCTCGTCCAAGTAATCACTGAGCTCATCCCTTAAATCCATCACTTTATCACGTTACCGAGTTAACAATTTGCTCACCATTTCCGGTGGCATTTCTGCTTCGAAGTACCATTTGGGTATTTTTCGGTAACACTTTTCTGTTTGAAGACGCATTATTTCCGCATTTTCTGCAGGCACATTGACCTTTTGGTGGAAGAACAACATACTATGAGTCAGATTTTTATTCATTTATTGGAAATTGGACTGCTGGTTTGAGCTGCGATCCCCCAGCTCATTCTGCATGTTTTTGATAGTTAGGGCGGGCAACAACTTCTGACCTGGTAAGATTTCGCGTCTTAACGTATCTGCGCCATGAACTAATTTCTTGAGCATGATAATGGACTGGCTGGGAATAAGTTTGCGTAGCACCTTTTTGCCTTGTTCCTTCAGATCAATGTAAGACTGCTCGGTTCTAGAGTTGTCTTGGCTGGAGTCGTTGTGATTGCTGGAGTTAACATTCTGTGTCCTACTCATTTTAAATTGCCATATAATGATAGTGGCTAGCATATACAAAATGTTTCAATTCAACATATAATCATATATCTATCCTGCGCACTGCACAGTAATAGCTTCAACTAGAAATGACCTTCTCATCCTTATGATGGAAGTCTATGTCAACGCAGATACCTATCGTAAATGGTACATGACTATGACAGAATGCTCATGGCCGACTAAGAAGAATGCTCTCGTGGGAGCATCAAAGGAACTTGCGGCCGCGCTGCGTTAATATGCCTAAGGTGCGGCCTGGTGCAAAGTTCAAACTAAAATTAAATCATGCATTAGCACGATTGCGGTCAAACTCAGACAAACTTTTCCTGGAAGAAACGGTGGCGTAACAGTGTGGCGCAGGTGGGCCGCCGGTTTGGATCGATCTCCAAGCACTGTCGCACCAACTCTCTTAGACTCTCATGTTGCCAGAGCACTTAGTCGCTCACTTTCATAGCGCGCACATTCTACCAATGCTCGAGCTGCCTCTCCGCTTCAGCCTAGCAGATGAAACCGTCCCTGAATAGTTTTCGTAGCCCCGAGGACGTCGTCTTGTTTATCATCCACTGTGGAAAACGCCCTGAGTTCTTTTCCATCATGACTAGATGCTCACAGTCGCTGTGCGTCGCGAACAGGAGGTCACCTGATAGCAATTCCACTATGATACATCCGATGGACCACACATCTGCTATTTCATTCCACTCACAACACTCCAATATGACCTCTGGGGGACGATACTGCCTTGTGCAAATAACGGTGCTGTGTGGCTCATTGAAGAGAGTCGCTCCACCGAAGTCTATCACTTTAATCTTTGTGCTGCGGGGTAGCCAATAGTCGTAGCCTTGCGAATTGTCGAGGATGAGGTCTTCCTTCTCCAAAAGTATGTTTTCAGGTTTTAAGTCAGTGTGGGTGTAGCCGATGCGATGCAGAAAGGCCATGCTTTTGAGGAGCTGTCGTGCGAATGATTGCACCATTTTGATGGGAAAACCCCTGTAGTTGTTCTTTTTTATAACGTCATAGAGAGATGCTCCCAGAGGCTTGAAGACCATGCAGAAGTGTCCTGCGTGGTAGAAGGAGTGCTTGTATCTGACCAGTCCCTCCTAGTCTTTCTAATCTCTCTTGTTGATAGTCTTGAGGATTTATTTTTCCACGTGAGCAGACTCAATGTATTTGGCGACTGGTCGAATTATCTGTATAAGCAATATTCTACCTTAATAGCATAACGACGCCCTTTTCTCTAGCCCTCCACCACTCTTCCGAAGGTGCCCTAGCCGAGCAGTCTCAAAATTGTATACTCATCCATAACCTCATTCACTTGGAACTAGTAATGATTGGAATTTGTAGTGGTCACTTTAGTTTGTGTGGAAGGGCCGGAGTTGGAATCACTGGCTGAATCGAGAATGGATAGGGCGTTGTTGGAAGTCGGGCTGTGCTTGTCCTTGTGACTAAATGAGAGGAGACTTACATGCGACGGGTGGGATGAGAGTGGAAGGGGTGTGCTGTAATGGGAGGAAACTTCATCAAGAATTCAATTGAAATTATATATTATAATAGAAACAAGCAAGCACTCTTATTTCAATTCATAAAATTATCGGAGTTTTGCATTTTTATACGTGATGAACATTTATTTTTAACATTCTATGCAACAACAACAGGTCGAAGCACAGGACTATTATCGCTGCAAACATTGCAGAACCAGGCTATTTGACTCCATTCTGCATGGGTAAAACTGCAGCTCGTATTTCATCACTCCTCCTCTGTGGCTGCCTAAGGATGAACAAAACGAGATTAAACTTAATTGTCCCAAATGTCATACCAAGATAGGAGACTTAATATGGTCGGGTAAAAAGTGTTCCTGCTTGGAATGGATTACTCCAGCAGTGCAGATACTGCACCAGAAAGTGGACCATATCAAGCCCTTGAATTTGGTCCAATGATTGTTTTATCTCAAAAGAGATGTCGTCTTGAATATAAGCGAATCACTCACCATCCTTTCATATCTCCCACAATATTTATTAAGCATTTGTTAAGCATGTTCTTGTCCTGCAGTTTTACTAAAAAATATTTTTGGCGATTCTCCTGTAATGACATCAATATAAGTTGATATTTTATCAGCAAATTTACTTTCAGCAGACTATATTTGCTCTTGAAGCCTTTCATACAGAATCTCTGTTGATTACAGAATCACTGTTGATTTAATAGTTGCTCTGATCTAAATCAGCCAATCGAAATGACCTCTCTAAAAATATAGTAATTATTCCTAAAATTAGATAGTTGAGTCTTAGTCTTATTCTTTCCAAAAAGTGGTAGTGCTTATCAAAGTTGAATTGTATATGGATATATCGCCAATCTCAATAATCATTAATAGTCAATATTTGGAGTATGCAGATCGAAGACAACACTCATAGCTTCCGCATTAACCAATTAGTTCATGGAAATAATTCTGCTCTCGCCAGCATCAGCATCCTCATGGTAGGTGTCGGGGGAATTGGCTGCGAAATACTTAAGGTATTAAGCAAGTCGCCCATTGGCAGCATCGATATTCTAGACATGGACACAATCGAAGTACTTTGATCATGATTCAGTTGTCCAATCTTAACCGCCAATTTCTGTTTAAGCACCAGCACAAGGGCATGTCAAAATCAATAATAGCTCGTGAGAGTATTCTTCAGCTGAATCCAAAGTTAAACATAACTGCACATCACATGAACATAAAAGACTTGCCTATTTCATTCTTCAGACAGTTCAATTTTATAATTCTGGCGCTTGATAACATAGAAGCAAGGTGATCAAATCTTTTATTTAGGAACTACGTCAACAAGATAGGCATTAGATTAGGCATTCCCATTGTCGATGCGGGAACACTAGCTTACAAGGGCAATGCAACTACTATCATTGCAGGAATTTCCCGTTGCTATAGTTGTGAACCAAAATCAAGTAATCAGAAAGTGTTTCCCGTTTGCACGATTCGTATGCGTCCCTAAAAGCCTATTCATTGTATCGTCTGGGCCAAAATGCTATTCGAGGCTATCTTCAGTGCTGATAACGACGATAATGATCTCAAAGATCTATCCATTTTATGCCAATCTAGAGATGAACGTGCAATTCTTCATAAATTGTTCCAACAAGACATCGAGGACATTAAAAATGCAAAATCAGACACTGACAACAAGCTCAGTCAAATTTTTGCCAAAAATATTAAGGTGATTCCCAGCTCATGCATAAACTAAGGAATCAATCAGCATGTTTTAGAAAAATTCAATCAATTTGATAAAATTCAAACCGAAGAACGGTCAGTCAGCTTATTCGTAGAATCTTTCCAGCGTTTAATGATAAATAAAGATAAACTCGGCTCAGTGGTGTTTGAGAAGGATGATGACGAGGTGATTCACTTTATAAACAGCGCAGCCAACCTTAGAATGTTTTGCTTCGGCATCCAGCAGCAATCCTTTAACTAAGTGAAAAATATGGCAGGTAATATCGTGCCAGCTATAGCTAGTACCAACTCCATCGTTAGTGGCATAGAAGTCGTCTAAATGTTAAAATATCTTAGAGGGGAGAAGCAAAGAATGCGAAGTTACTTCATACAGAATCAACGAAATAAAATACTTGCCGTGAAATTAGAGAAACCTCTGCCTAATTGTGGAGTTTGCAGCCAAGAAGCTATTCCAGTTACTCTTGAATGTAATTTTAACCAATATACCCTACAAAATTTGGTCACTTTTATAGAAGGAGAGAATTCTGACCTAACTGAGTTTTCAATCAACCAAGGTTCAAAGGAAATTTACAATTCGGATGATCCAAAGGAAATTCTTTTAGTTAAAACAATCTTTCAGATCTGTGAAGCCTATGAGTTGGACCTGATACTCACTGATGAAGACTCCTCAAAGAAGGTTTGCGTGATTTGGATGATTCACAACGAAAATGCTAAAGAACCTGTAATAAGCAACAAATAAAAATTGAAACCGGCTCATATTGAAGTGACACCTGCCGAACAGGTCAAGAAAAAACAGGAGGAAGACGATGATGATGTGGTCATGTTCGACGATGATGATGACAGTCCTGAACTGCAGATCATTGAGGTTAAAAAGCGAGAACCCATCATCGGATAAGAAGAACCCTCTGACGTGCTGAGGAAGCGAGCCAAACTGTAGTGATTCGCATCCATAATCAGTTAAACACTTTTAAGATGATTTAATTTCATATCACAAGATCAACTTTTTTAGGTTTTTCTACATGCTATAAGAACTCTCTATAATTTTCTTTAATTTAGAATGGGCGGTCGCCCAAAATTTCCTTGATTTCATTGTGATTGAGACTTTCCTTCTTTAGAACCGCTTCTGCCAAATCCGTGATCTTATCCCGGTAAAGGTTAATGGTTTTACGGGTAAGGATAGTACACTCTTCTATCACTCGCATAATTTCTTTGTCCACCTTAATGGCTGTCTCCTCACAAAACATATTCTGACCTTCTGATTCTGTGGGCGCGTAATTTGGGAACAGCTCACTCATTCCATAGTGAATGATCATTGCTCGCGCGATGTTTCGCAGTTTAGAAAGATCATCCGAAGCTCCATTAGAGATCTGTATAAAGAAGACAATACCTCCTTGAAGAATATTTACTCCGAAATCCGACCGCCAAGAATCACACACATTTGATCGTATAATTGCTTTTTATTCATCAGGGACGACTCATCAGGCAAATATTGAGCAAATCCTAGGGATCCTTTGGAACGAGGAATGATGGTTATTTTAAGGAGAGGAGGAGCACCCTCAGAAAACCAGGCAACCACTGCATGACCTGCCTAGTGGTAAGCTATCTTTCTCTTCTCTTCGACTTAAAGATTCAGATTTTGTTCTAAACCTGCGAGTACTCGCTCTGAAGCTGATTAAAAATCTTAAGGCATAACGAACTATCGAGCCTTTCTGACTGCCAATATGGCTGCCTCATTACACAAATTGGCCAAATCCGCACCACTAAATCCATAAGTGAGAGTGGCAAGACGTCTGGAATAATCAGTGAATGTCTGAATGGGTGAAAGTTTGATCTTTTTCAAATAAAGTTATAAGATTTCCTGTCTTCCTTGAATATCAGGCAATTATATTTCGACCATACGGTCGAACCTACCAGGCCTAGTCAATGCAGAGTCCAACATTTCTTTCCTGTTAGTCGCTGCGAGGATTATTATGTCATCAGCAGTGCCAAAACCATCCATCTCCACAAGCAGCTGATTGAGAGTGTTAGCCCGCTCATCGTTGGCTCCTCCGAATTTATCTTCTCTTTTCCTTCCAATTGCATCTATTTCGTCAATGAAAATAATAGCAGGTGTTTGCTTCTTGGCGTTCTTGAAAAGATCTCTCACTCGAGTTGCACCCATTCCCGCATATAGTTCTACAAATTAACTGCCACTGACTGAAAAAAATGGCACATCAGCCTCACCAGCACAGGCTTTAGCAAGCATGGTTTTACCTGTTCCAGGAGGGCCTGAAAGCAGAGCTCCTTTAGGCACTTTGGCTCCTATCTTTTTATACTTTGCTGGATTTTTGAGGAAATCTACTAACTCACTAATTTCAATTTTTGCATTACCCATGCCAGCAATGTCCTTGAATTTGATATTAGGTCTGAACCCATCTGTTTGGCCCAAAACCTTGGACTTGAATATTTTGCCAAGGCTGGAATTGAAGAGAAGAATAGGAAAGATCAACGGCAGGATGACCTTATTGATGGCACTAAAGAATCTTCTAATCTTAGAATCGATGGCAACTTCTTACTGCTCGATTATCCTCACTTTCTCAGAAGTCTTGTTTTTTTCAATCGTGGCAATTTTCTCGCAGAACACTCCGATTTAAGGAACAAAACACATGTGATCAACGCCATCGATCTTTAGATATACTTTCCTAAAATTACTGCCTATTTTCATTGGTCTGTCATCCGCCTTCTCTTTAGGCCTGTCATCATTGTCTCCAGAATGCTTGATGGGTTCTTTGATCACATATATGACACTGACTTAAGATTTCTTTATTGCATTTACTACTTCCTCTTGAGATACCAAGATCGCTCTCTCTTTTTTTAGCTAATACAGTCCAATGCAAGTTGCGATGTATATGGCAATGCCTATTAAAATCTTTTAATTGTTTATATTGGGCGACTCTTTATCAGGTTTAATTTCGTTCACTCTCTTCTTCGCCTTCTTAAACAGTTACGACAGCTATTTCAGAGGATCCTTCTTGGCAAATAAAATCTTGGGCATTCGGGGTAGCAATGAAATCAATTTTGGTTTGATCAGTTTATACATGTTTTCGAGTAATTAATTATCATCTTCAATGATCAGAACTAAAATATTAATAAATTTAATTTGAACTCCCATATTGCTCTATAAACGCCTTTATTGCAAGATTACAAACCAATGTTTGGACCCGCGTGAATATTCGCTTTTATGATTATTAAATGCAATCAATAATGACCAACTTATTGGCTCAACAACTCCACTCTTTTATGTGAAGCCACGATCATTTGGCTCAGCACAGATTTTTATTTTTTGAGTTCAGTGGCCTGGTCTTGAAAATTTGAATTTTCCTCCTTTTGAGTCGTCATCCCGAGTTCCAAGTTTCGAAGGAGCGATTCAATAAGAGGTGTGGTGGTTTAGTTGATCTCTTCGTTTATGTTCAAGATTTTGGTTTTCATAGAGTTGAGCTACTGTCTGAAGAGCTACACCAGTTTATGATACTCTTGTAAATCTTTGTCAGCCTCACGCGTGAGATTCTGTGTGATGAATAATGTTACCTCGACTAAGCCCAAGTGTCCCACAGCATGTGTGGCATTCTGACTATCCTTCTCCGGAGACATTATCTTGCTCATCTGTCAATCAATTATATAACTTTTATGAGGATCTTATTTTGTTTAATATACAACCTGTTTTATTATTTTTTATTAAGGCAAAGGAATAATAAAGTAATCATATGTTGACAGCCGAACAATATATATTATTGATCCATTTACCAAATATTTTATTGCTGTTTGCCTCAGTAAATACTCCTTATCCGTTTAAGAGTCCTCCCTCGAAAATACCTTACATTGTTTCGCCAGTTGTTAGATATATCTTACCTGGGCCCTGTTTGATATCCTCAAAGAAATTACCTAAATATACTAAGATTTACCTTCATATTTAGCCCAAGAATCCCCCAGTTTATTAAAATCTTTAAAATTGAAACTTCCTTCCTTTAAAAAAGATAGAGATGAATTATAAAGAGTACCCTTACCATGAAATTTGTTCTATGCCCAATCTCCAGTATACGCTGGTCTATTTTTTGTATAGAAAAGAGACCCTTTTCCATGAAGCATATCACTTTTAAAGGTTCCTTAATAGTAGACACCATCAGGATATACCAGTTTTCCATAACCATTTTTTTTATTATTTTGAATCATACCTTCATATCTGGTATTGTCTTGATATTGCTAAATGACAAAGGTGCACTTGCCTTTATTTTATTCATGAAAAATATTTTATTTATGTATATTTTTAGATTTGACTGTTTATTATTGCCTTATGTTCTAATGGTTAAATTGATTTGTTAAAATATTCCTTTAAAAATTATTCTATTCATTTGCTTTATCCATGCTGGATATAACAATGTCTCTTTGTCTCGAATCAGTATATAAATTCTCCTTATTGGTTTCTTTAGTTGCTCGGGTTTACTTACTTTTTTTACTTTTCAGTAAAATGTGATGATTTTTAGGCAAATTCTAAATTGATTCATTTATTCCTCCCAAATTAATCTAAAATTAGCTGGGCTGTATTGACTTTATATTTGAATTTAAGGCCAATTCCACTGATTGAGTTTAATTAAATCCCTATTGATTCAAATACACTGAAGGTTCACTATTTTTTAAACCCACCCCATTAGTATATTTTATGCTCTCACGTACTTATGAATGCTTTGGGCTGTTTCTCATAGTCTCATGGTAGGCATTGAAATAATCATTAATCATTGTCTGCACTTAATCTATGTTGTATCTTTCGTATGGATTTATTTCTAGCATTTTATTGAAAAGATCACATGCAGATTTGCTGTACAAACTTGCTAATTCTGACAGCAAAATTTATAATTTCCTATGGTTAAATCTCCTAGATGAGATCTCATAGCAAAAAGCTGGACTTTCGAGCAAGGCTGCGTGCAATAGCGTCATTCCTAGACTAAAAATGCTTTCTTTCTACAAATCTTATGATGACTCATTTTCGCAATTAAAATTATGAATTTTCTCAGGAGAGTAATAGTATTCACAATTAAAGATGCTGCGGTAGTTTACATCGAGCAAGTCCATATGAATAAGTTTGAGTATCCCCTCGGGTATGATAAAAATGAGATAGGGAGAGATATTGATGTAGGAGCTCTCCGCAGTATAAGCATTGAGACAGCTCTGTAGGATGTTAAATAGTTCAATTTATTCAAAATACTTATGTTATTTCCTTCGAGCTTATATTTCTTCAATTAGTCTGACTTTAGGATATTAGTAAACTGTGTAAATCTTGAAGAGGTTTGAGCAAACTCCGTTGTGCTATTTTGACCAGAGCTTTACTAGCTCTAGAATATTCTCACAGGAATTTGAATTATCCCTTTGAGTCAACTGCCGAAAATTGCGATCATACTAAGACCGATTCACGAAGCAAATCTCCCGTAAAGCGAATGTTTCCCTCGTTTTAGAATCTTCGAGTAGCTGAAGTCCATTCTATTCTCGAATCTTAACGAAGTTATCGAGTAAAAAATCGTAGTTTTATTATGATTGATTGTTTCCCATTGAAATAAGAATAATAACGGATTGATAAGCAAATGGTTCTGATTAAAATATTATTTTTCAGTCTCATGGAATAAAAAATAAATCAAATCAATTTGGTAATGGGCAAGCCTTTTCAATTGTATTTTAAAATTTATTCTATGGTCACTCGAGTTTATTTGTTTTTGTCCAGCATTCTTTAGATTAAAGTTTTAGCTGATGCCTTCACCGTCTTGGGAATGGGTATCATTTATTATGAGACTATTTTGGTGAGATCGTCTGCATCCCGGAGATCGAAAGGGTGATAGTTGCAATAAAGTTCGTACATAATAACTCCAAGAGACCAAATATCGTCCTTTAAGCCAAAAGTGTGTTCTTTCATCATATCAGGACTAAAATAGGCGGGACTACCCCATAATTTACTCCTTCGCCTCACTTCCTAAAATTCCTTCTATTTTCCATTAAAAATGCAATCAAAGTCCGTAATTTTTGGAAATCCCTAAATCGTTTGATTATTACATGGCAAATTAGTATATTTTATAATTTAAGATCTCCATGCCTTAGATAATACCTGTGCATATATTGAATGCCTCTAGCTATCCCCAATATTATTCTATCTCTCTCTTCGTCACTTCTGATCTATTTTTTATATTTTGCCAGACTTCCATCTACACATAGTTCCATTACTAGATATAAATACTCTTCATCTCCGAAGCATGAATAAAGTTTGGCTAGATTAGGGTGGTCCAAAAAAAAATGGCCCTTAATACTCAAAATTAATTGATCCATATCCTTTATCCCTGATTTCTTCATTTACTTGATGGCAAAGAAGAATCCTGTGGAGCGATGACGGGCTCTGTACACTCTTCCAAAACTTCCTTTTCCTATTATTTATCCAACTTAAAAATCATTAATGCTAGTATTGGATACTTTAAATTGCATTTTTCTTAATCTTGGCCGTAAATTTGCAAAGGTAAAATGCATATTCTAGGTTTTTGATTGGCACCTATCTGTTTTTTTGTTATTAGTATTTTAAGAAGAGTGAGCAATACTAATATTTTAATTTGTCATTAAATATTACTGCTTCTGTATTGTTTGCACTCGTTTTTTGAAATTGCCTGAATCTAGATTGGCGTAATCAACCAAGTCTGAGAGTCTGCTTTCTAATTGTATTTCTCTGAGGGGAAGTAGGTTCTACAAGCTGTTAGATTTCATCATGACTGATTGACTCAATTTCTTATTGGGTTGTCTGTTATTGTTCTATTTATCAGTTGAATCATATTTCTGAGGTTGAAATTGTAATTCTTTTTTATTTTATTTTTAAATGGTCCTCGTAGTATGGTCTAAGTTTGATATTGTTTTAAAAACTGGAGGACTGTTAAAAGTAAAAGGTGCGTTCACAAGATAATTGACAGGATGTACATAACTTTAGTGTTGGCCAGGAGAGTAGTAATTAAAGCGGATTGGAGTCTGTTTATGAAAGTTTTTGTTGTTAAATTGACTCATAAGTAATCGATCAATTATGGAAGGTTTTATAATAACTAATTAGCATTCTTCTCAACTATAAATCAAAATTAAATTAATCCTATGCAATGATTCAGTTAAACTCATCAGTCCAAAGAGAAATGAATATAAGTAACAATAAAATAGTTTCATATGGATGATGACCTCGCCATGTTAATAATAACTCCAATTAAGGCCAAAAGAAGCAGAACAAAGATAATATCTAAGCACAATTTATTTGGTTTGCGATACTTCATTAACAAATATTTACATGTTTCAGGACTTATATTAGGTCAGTGTTCCCTTTTTGTATCTTTGCCCCCACAGCATCAGCTTTATTCATGTTCTTTTTGATAAGCTAATTAGTCCCTTCAATCATTTCGTTTGCCGTGAGCAACTGTCTTTTAATTTAACCATCCACATTGATAACCTCTTCCAGCATGTCATCGATTTATTGGTCTTTCTTCTTAAATTTATGTAATGCCACTTCTTATTCCAAATTAATCTCCTCATCTTCATCATTATCTTTGGTGACAAGTAGTTCTTCATTATCTATTGTTTACTTTTAATCTGATCTAAAGTTTGAACAGGCTGAGGCGGCTTATAAACACCACCAGATTCAATCTCTTTTACATCCTTAAGAAGTTCATAGCTATTTTTTATCATCTTTTAACGATTCGCTATCACTTAACTGGTTGATTCTTTTTATTTGCCTTATTTTACCTTCAAGTCATTTTTCATTCTTCTGACTGCCTCACCCAAAATTCCCTCGGCCTTCTTAATTTATTCTCTAATTTATTGATTCAGTTTGGTCTGCTATGTAGACTGCTTAAAGCCTTTCTTTTTTTCTTTTTTTTGTCGTTCTTGCTGAGTTTGCCGAACATAAAATATTCTTTCGCGAAATGCTTCGATGATGGAATTAAACTCAGATTTTTATGCGTTTTGCAAACCTGGCACATACTGCCCTCCAAACAAATCCTCATACATTTAAGCAAGTTCTGTTTGAATTGATTTTAATCGTCGATCTCGATTTTTCATTATTTACGCTATCTAATTAAATGACGATATGAATTGATAGACTTCTAAACTCAATAATATTGGTATTGGTTAAAATCTACATTTATAATTCGAATTTTAAAAATGGAATCATTTCTTTGAGGCCGATGTGATATTCAAGCAATAAAATTTATTATCATCAATTTACTTTTGTTGCTAAGGATATCCTATCCATACCAGAAGAGAGGTCATCCAAATCATTCGCGAATTTCATTTTATTTTAACTATATTTTATCACTAAATTCGCGTAATGGGCACAGCCATTTGTATTAACGATAATAATGACCTCATAGCTGGGTAGCTTAACCCACTTTCAACTAATTTTGTCCCAATCGCTTAGGGTATCAAAATTAAATAAGACCACAATCTACTTCTTTAAAAAATCAGTAATCCAATAGTAATAAAGAAAACCGATTCAAAATAGTTGACTCTCGTAATATATCCAACTTGCAGTGGTATGAAACATTAAAGTTCAATCTTTATCTCTACGGAAATGTGATTAGAGATCGCCCAATTGGATAGTGCTTCTTTTATATCCGAGATCCATCCGTAAATACTACACCCATTCTGATTGCAACAAAGGTTAGTGAACATTATGTCTACTCCGATTCAACTCTAATCCTCTACCCGGACAACGTGCTTTATTATGGCTCAATAAAAAACAGTTTGGCGTATTTGCCAAAAGGAGAAGGAAAAGGAGTGATGATATCAAAATAGTTTATCTACGAAGGATAGTTCAAAAATGGTTATCCTCATGGCTTTGGTAACTATCGCTCTTAAAATCTATAGTATGTTGGTGATTTTGTTAACGGATAACCAAGTGGGTAATGCATTGAGAAGTCAGCTAATTAATTATTTGTGGGCAGAATTAGCTCCACAGGAATTCGCTTTGGTTTTAAGATCACCAAAAATAATTAAAAAACTATGCTGGAAGCAGAAAAGGATTAGTAACCTTAAAATAAAATTTCAATCAAATCACATTTAAAATAATGAACCACTCCGCCTCATTGCGGCCGCTGTCATAGGTCTCATTCTTCATTTATTTTTATATTACTTACTAGTTGATTTGCTTTAGAGCTCAACAAGATTAATTGTTAATTAAATATAATATATCCACGTTTATGAGTATCACCACATTCATCGGCAAGATCCTTATCATCGCCTCGATTGGATTTCAGGCGTTTCTGCTTTTCCAGGACAAATCCTCCATCAGCACCTTCGATAAACAACTTAATCATGCCCTTAATCATTGCCAGTGCCCATATCTTACTGCGGAAATTCAGGCCTATCTCAAACAATATTTGAGACTGGTGATTGCTGGACTTTTAGCAAGTTCAGTTCTTATAGCTTTCGTGAGCTGCTGGAGCGCTAAGCTTCCCACGCTATTTGGTCTATTAGCTCTTCTCTATGTTCAACACCATGAAAGCTTTCATGCTATCCCTTCCTTGGACAACACTGCCCTTTGGCATTCATTAGGAGTGATAGGTGCTATTATCTACCTGATTGGCGCTGAATGCACTTCATGCAGCAAGTCATGCGGCAAGTCATGCGGCAAGTCATGCGGCGAATCATGCAGCAAATAATGCTGCCCGGGCAAAGAAGAAAAAGTTGAGGAAACCTCCGAAAATCTTAGTGAATCAAAGGGCAGTAAAAAAAGCAAGAAAGCTTGATCTTCGTTAAAGAATATTCTAAGCAAATATTGATAAATTATTTAATATGGTTATGCTCTCAAAACTATAGTTTAGCAAATATTTGAAGCAGAAAAATAGATGATAGATTGCGCTTGCATCTGAGGTGAACTCCTTTTTTATAATTGGGATCTGATATTTAGTTGATTCAATCTCAATAGATACAGATTGTTTTGCGGTTATACACCAACTAATTTCAATAGCATAATGAAATATCATCCGCTAATTATGGGGTTGGGG
>Ga0302191_10000492_pt1 | contig 25217 bp, 17 predicted proteins | sample II_Bog_E3_1_FD_198775 | JGI IMG/M metagenome (GOLD analysis project Ga0302191, IMG submission 198775) | Peat permafrost microbial communities from Stordalen Mire near Abisko, Sweden - II_Bog_E3_1 | ecosystem: Environmental > Terrestrial > Soil > Wetlands > Peat | place: Sweden: Abisko...
CTTTAAGAACCAAGTTAATCTAAAGTAGTAATTGACTTGGAAGATTAATAATTATAAATCCAAGAAGAGGAGCCTATTAGGGCTAATTTGAATTGTCACTTTGGTAAATTCACATTATCACTATAGCAAAATATGCTTACTATTGAATTGCAGCTAAAATAGATTTAAAATGGTTGTGTGTTACAAGATGATTAAATACAAATGATCTAGCGAGAAGAGTATTAATTGACTCAACCCATTCAACTTTATATCACAAATCCATAACTTTCGCCCTCCCTCAAGTAATCATTTACCAATATCCGTAAATTGGCCAAATATCTGGTCTAAAACATTAATTTACCTTCAGTAATAGCTGTTGAATCAGAGAAGCTGTCCATCAGCCTACAAGCTCCTGATGTAGTGAAATCAGTGGATCTTTACTATAATGCTTACAAAAAAATAGAGAAGGAGCAACTCATCAGAGATATGAAGAAGATTAAAGATACATTCAGCATGATCAGTGAAGCAGACATGAATTTGATCGATCCAGAATTATTGACAACAGCAGTTGCTCTCACCAATGAAGATCTGTTAGATCTTTACCGATAAGGAGAATCCTCCAGTTCATTTTCTGATGATGAGGATTAGTCCAATGAAGAATCAAATGATGGTGAGACTGAGTCCTAAAAGTTGGATAACAAATTCCAAAACTCGTCAATAAAAGGCAGCTATTCCTTCAACCAGCCCATCGATTTAAAATCTCAAGGTGAAGTCTAGAGCTTTGATGCGAGAATGAGTCCTTTCCGGAAGCAAAATTAGATTCCAATTTACGAAAGATTCAAAGGAATCGATATAAATATGCCTCGAAAAGAAAAGATAAAGTTATCAGAGAAAATGCTAAGGATAGGATACTCTAAAGAAGAAATCATTAGATTTTTTGGAGGAGGTGCTGAGGAAATGGAGTTAGAGGGGCGTCGCATTCCAGACTACAGAAACCCCAATAGTCTCAGATATAAAGAAATACACGCTATAGTAGCGAAGAAGCAGCACGAAAGATTTAGCAAACTACTCAAAAGGCATGGAATGCCACCTGTGCCATAATTACCTGAATATAGCGGGGATATCATTAGAAACAATTAAAAAACAATTAGAGATCTTTTAATCAAATTTATTAAGGAAAAAAGGTTTAGGAAATTAGACGAAATTCAGGTGGAAATGAAGAGACAGGGAATAGACTGCAGCCTCATCTCACTCAAGAAGTAATTTCCAACCTATTCAGGATGATCTAAGATTTAAAGAGAAGAAATATGGAACGTAGGCAGCTGTAAGAGCAAGCCAAGGCAGCTCAAAAAGAACAGTAGAACAACTCGTTGCCTAACAGCAAAGGAGGCGACCCAAATAATGACTTTGAATGATTCATATCCGCTCACTGTTAAAATAAAATCATTAGTTTTAACAATAAATATTGAATATTAACACTTGATTTGATTGATATCACATTCAAAAATTATTAATTCAGCTGTTCAATCAAGTTAATCAGTTATTATTGACTTCAATGTTATAGTACTGCGAAAACATCATTTAAATATAACAAAAATTTATCAACTTAATCAGTCAATACAGAATTTTCAAATTTTAATTCTTTAATTATAATCGTATTTATGTGAATAGAATAACCTTGCCTAAATCAAGACACACATGCAAGAGTTTTAACATTCCACACTGAGGGAGAGGCACATGCGATGCACTGTTTATCACTAGTGAAGTAAGGGGTTTCTGGAGGACAAACGCATTTAAGAGCGGCCTGATTAAAGGTAAAGCCTGGAGGACAACAAACACAAGTGCCAGTGGTATTGTCGTAATGCTCATATTTGCCGCATGGCTCACAGACATTTTTGTAGATATTCCAGTGATTTGGTGGGTCGCAAGTTACGCATATATTGTTGGCATCAAGATAGGGGTGATCTGATGGGCAAATGCAAAGACTATGATTGAAGTCATATTTATTTCCGACAGGACATGTTCCACATTGCTTTGTATTTGAATCCCAAATGCCAGGGGCTGCGCAAGCAACGCAAAGGTTATTTGAGTTTACGTAGCTTGCTTGTGGAGGACAAACGCAGGCATTCTTTGTGCTGTCATATATATAAGTATTGGGGCAAGAGCTACATGCTTTTTTAGTGCCATCCCACCAACTTGAGACTGGACACCCTACGCATTTGTTGCTACTATCGAGATAAGGAGTGCTGCTAGGGCAGATACATTGACTGTTGTTCATCACAAATCCAGTTGGGCAACTTAGGCAGCTCTGAGAGTTAGTATCGTACCAAGAATTAGCAGGGCAAGTTAAACATTGTTTTAATGTTGCGTTCCATAAATTCGGAGAGGTGCAAGCTACGCATTTATTGTCGGCCGTCAGGAAAGACCTTTCCGGCGGGCAGACGCACATCATTTGAGCAGGATCCATTATAAAAGTATCTGGGCAACAAGCTTCATAGCTGGTGGCAAGGTGAGAAATAGTCTTAGCACTGAGCGAAACTATCACAAGGAAAATGATGAGAAGAGCCTTCATGAATGAAGATATTTCAATTTAAATTTATTACTATCAAAATCATCAATAAAATATATATCTTTTATTTCTGGACTTTATTTTGTGGAATAGATTGGGAAAAGGACAATATGGCATATGATAATGTTGAACAGATTATACTGTTTTATTATAAGATGATCGAGAATGGAGAAGATGAAAAGTATCTTTCTATCAGTCATCTTAAGTTCTGAGGTACTCTCCGGTGTCCGCCTGATTAAAAATTACTACAGCCGTTGGCTAGAGCTCTTTAGTTTGCAAAGTGCCTCTAGCAGCTACACCAAAGCCAAGGGGAAGATCATTGAGATTAAACACACATACTGGTGAATATTGAGGGATGTTTTCAGTCATTCTTGCAATGTGAGCTTTAATCACGTGATTTCCATAGAGATATGGCATTTCTCCTCCACTCTTCACCCAAATTTTATGCTTGCAATACTTGGCTAAGTAGTCCAAACAGGTGATATTCAGTCTGAATTTACCACTTTTGGTAAACTTACCGATGAGCATGCCAGCAGACAGCAACTCCTCTCTTGGTACGTTTGAAGCCATGTTAGCAATTGTAGCATTGATGTAGAACACCCTATCCTTGATGAGTCTGAACACCGATTTCTACTGTGCATTGTGAATGAGATACTCTAGGGCATCGCCGATGTATTCATAGAGTTTGGTAAACAGAACTTTTGTCTCTTAGTCAGTCAATGGACGCATCAACAATCAAGACTATCAAATTATAATATATGTTAAGTTAAAAATCATTCCTACGAATCCCATATCTAGAAATACCACTATTCTATCAAATCCATAAAGATATTCTATGACACTTACAACTTTAACCCCATCTTATTACTTGATCCTAAGTCCCAGTGCTATTGACGCTTTTCAAATTATTTCATTCGAAGTTCACGCATGCTTTATTGCTCAGGAGGTAGATCAATCATTAGGCCACACATTACAGATCCCCAGTCAAAGATGTACCCTAGAGCTGTCGAAAAAATATATTAGAAGATGCTTTGATAATCCTTGTAAACATGTTTATTTAAGGCCTAGCCATAGCTCAAGATACAACTTTTAAAGGGTTAGTAAAAGGCTTATTCCATAACATCGAAGATAAAATCAAGAAAGCAGTGATGTATTGGTCCACTGATCTTGGATGATAGAGCAAATTTTTTATCATTGAGGTCAATTTCAATTTCTGGAAATGCTAAGATGTCATCCCTTAGGCTTTGAGTAAATATTAAAGGTTTCATATAGCTTTCCATATATTAATAATCCGGATTGGGAGTTTCATCAAGATAATCCTAAGATTGTTCGCTAAGGTTGTAAGTATTCCAATATCTCATGACAATCTTTGATCGAAAAAATTTCAACTCTTCAATTGTAAAAATAAAATTGTTCATTTCCTCTTGTCTGTCCCTAAAAAAGTTTACTAACAGCAGGCAGATTTCCTAAATAGATGAAAATTTAGTTTAGAATGATCTAATTGTTTATGGAACTTCATTAAACATACATACCTATTGATCGTGAGCAGCATATGGGATTGGTGGATTGTTACTGGGAGTGTTTTTAGGAGGAGGAAGAGGAGATGTCATGCGGGGAGAATGCATGAGCTCCCTTATTTTATTTTTTTAATTGGAGTTGCTGTTGAAAAATTCTTTAATGTTAAGAGAGCTGCTGGTTGGTGTTTTAACGATGGGGCAGGGACTATTCTGTTTGGGTGAGTTAAATACTTTCTCAGATTTAATTTCATCCTTGATTTTGTGTTCGATATAAGTTTGTTTGTTGATGGATTTCTAGAAAGACATCTCTTTTTCTTCATTCAAATCACGGGATTCATTTTTTTCCTTGAATTAATGAGACTCCTCTTACTCCTCTTGCATGATATTTCGAATAAGCTCCTTGATGTTAATCTTATTGTTGGAAAGCGTATTTTCTTTTGACTCTGAGAATTTTTGTCGATCTGTCTTGAAAGTTTCATTGAAATCCTTTATAGTGATAAGAGAGTTCTAAATTGATAGAGCCTTGGCAGGAGCCTTCTTACTCATCTTCTTTAGCCAACCTCTCCACCAACTTTGGATTATCTTGACCTTACCAATTATATATTTAGCCTAATTTATGTACTTTCTGGTTATGTATCCACGAAAACAACTCTGAATTTGTATGGCAGCTTTGGTATGTTATTCTTGCGCACCTGATATTTGATGCTAAGACTTACTGTTGATAATACAGCCTTCTGTTTTTACTGATTTGGGGTTGGGATATGGTAAAAAATATCTTTCGTTATGAACAATGGCTGATTCATAAGGATGATCCTTTTGATTGTATTCCTGAAAGCTCACCTCGGAATAAAGGATGGATCGTTGAATTCCTGATTGTATTTTGGACTTCTTTTCTCTTTTTAAGACTTTAATGCCAATATTTTTGCCACTGTTAATTTCCTTTTTATTAATCTTACCTTTAATTTTAGGTCCTAATTATCTTTTGCATTTGTTTTAATCCTTAGTAATAGAGTGCATCTTGGAACTCATCTATGTTTTGATGGACTGACGATTTACATTGCCTCTCTCTGCAGATTCTCCCTATTTTTTAATCAAAACATTTAGCTTGCTTTTACTTTTTTTGAGTCGCACAGGTTATTATTTTGATAAATTGTTATTTTTTTTACCTTTGTTAGCTCGAGTGACAGGATTGCGACTGGTTTTATTTTTATCCTCATGAGGGATGTTGTGCTATTTGGTGGAAATAGAACTGGGGCTTAGACGGTTTCTATCAGTTTTTGGCTGCAATCTCACCATCGACTTTGTTTTTACCATCTTTTTGCCCGAATTATGCCTCGCCACTGGTTATTTTCTGACTTCCTTTTTCAAATCTTCAGATTGCAGGTGAGTACTTTTGGCAACTTTCCCGTTCTCATGAGTATGCACATTTACTGAATTAAAGTTTTCGTTATTTTTGTTCGCCTTGGTCAATAGTTTGCTCTTTGATACAGAGTGATTTTTATTTTTGTTGGATATGGTTTTTTTCTTGGATTTGTTAATGGTGGTTTTGTTTTGAATTTTAGTGGTTTCTTTCATGGATTCGTATTATCGTAGAGCAGAGGGCGGTGGTAATTTGACCTTGGAGTCAGTCTTTGCCTGCATTTTAAATAAACTGTTAAATTAAATGGCAATTGATAATTAAATTCAAATTAAATATTCAATGTTATACTAATCACAATTAATGCTCATTTCTCTCAGCATTAGTATCCTCATTCGAAGATTATGCTTGAGCAAATACTTCAATTTATTACTCTTCGGCGTATGTCTCTTTTGAATCCACATCTGCTTGGTATGTATTTGTTTCCTCCTGTTAATTGTTGTTTTCCATTTCTACATCGGCTGTTTCATTTAAAATAACTTCTAAATTTGTGATGGCCCTCTGTGAAAAATTTTCTTTGTTGATGAGCTTCCCCACTCCCCAATCATGCATATCATTAATGGTAATTTTGGTAAATTCGATATTTTCTACATAATGAAAGATTTACCATCAATGAAAGTGGGGTTAAGGTATATATGCAAGGCCAAAAGCATAAAGCTGCTAATAGCAAACAGTCTAATGAAAATATTAAACCAGCTCTTGTCCCCTTTAGTCACTTCCAAGACAGGAAGGAATCCATCGAAAAATCCATTGGTTTAGAATAAATTAGGGAAAATCCAAATATGATAGTTGAAAATTGAGCACAAGAGGAATACGGCCAATCTAATCAAAATAATACCAAAGATGATGAGAGTGAATATTAGAGTTACTAACCATATTCCGTATTTCAACTCATAAGGCCAAATCGGAAACATGACCAACATCAACACCGCTAACACCATAAAGATAGTCATGCCCTTTTTAGACTCAGTCGTATCGAATCTGAAAGAAGCATATTTTTTATCTACGTTGGCTGGTTAGACAGGCCACAATTTTTTGGGATATTTGATCTTAATATCATCCGGCCGTTTGTAGTAGATAAAATTATCAGATGGGCGCTTAGTAAGTTTGCTTAACTATTCATTACTTTCAATTTAAGTGCGATTGTCTTCCAACATTTTTTAGTACTAATCAAGTCGGAAGTACTGGATACGCATTTCCCTTTCTCCATCTCCCACATTTGCATGGTTGAATCTTAATTTTTTATTCCTGAGAAAATGCACTAGAGGTTTAATTCTTTACTTATATTATTTGGCCTCTTTAATGGCAGCTTCGTGCTTTGCTTTAGCCATAGCCTCTGCTTCGGCCATCTTTTTTAGCATCTCCTTCTTCGTCGACATGATTTATATTATATTCTGGAATTATGCGAACGTGTTTTCATAATAAGAAGAAAAATGATAGGAAAAAGATAATGAATCAGCAAATGGACAATCAAGCTGCAGTTCTAAAATCAACACTGATTTCAATGCCGTTGGGAATGGTGATGGAAGTGACTTCCTTCATCTGTCCAGCTGTGCATTCCAAGTCGATATATCGTTTGTAAATGCTCATCTCCCAATTATCCCAGGTCTTTGAACCCTCACCACAGGGGGACCTTCTGCAGCTGATGCGGAGGTGTTTGTTGGGAAGTCTGACTGGGCCAGAAATCTTGACACCTTGGGCCTTAGCGTTTCCTACAAGTTGATTAGTGACCTGTTGAACTGCATTGAGCTTATTTCCACTGAATGTGATTCTCGTTCTCTTGATTTCCTGATCCTCAACTCCCTATTTCTTGGTGTCCTTGTCAGCCATGAATTGCTAATATTAAATATTTATGGTTAAATTAATTAATTAAAAATAATAATAAGCTTGCCAGTCTGGGGAATCTAAGTTATAAATCTTTGATGACATTGATACGTACAATCAATATGAGTGTTATATTTGCTCGTTTTTGTCGGGAATATCGCGCTCATTGTTTTATTGAACAGGAGCATCTTAGTTTTTATGGACAATCTTTCTGGTTTGAGGCTCATTAATAGCCTATCCCTATCTTTTTAATTTTAGTGCCTATTCCAATTATTTTTGCCTGAGTTGCTCTTCTTTTTCTCTTTTCTTCTTGAGTTTGGATTGCTAGATTTCTTGTGATATTCTTTATTGTTCTTTTCTTCTTTAAATTTGTTCCTCAGTTAGGATTTCTTTTTTTTCTTCTCTTCTTATATATTTGTCATCATTTCTTTCCTATCTCCTTTCATGGTCTCTGTGCTTTGGTTTTTTATGTTTGTCCCCATGTCTTTCGTACTTATCGCTGTGTTTACTATGTCTTTATTTTTCTTTGTAATGCTAACTCTTACTCTATCCTCTACTCTTTTATTCTTGGTTCTACTCTTTTTCAGCTTTGATTTTTTCGTTGTCTTTTTATCCATAGTTAGCAGCATTTATTTCCTTTTAAGACGAAGATTTTTGCTATACTTATATTTTAACTTGATCAACTTAATTCTCTTTTTTTGCTATTTTTTATGGTTCCAATATTTTATCCTAGTGTTAATTTTCAATCTTCAACGATGGTTCTTCTTCTTTAATAGGTTTGACTATCTCCTAAATATTCTTTGATGCTTATTCCTTGATCTATATCTCCTCCTTTACTGCTTTTTCTGGTTATTTGATCCTCTATTTGTCTTTTTCTCTTTCCTTAGTTTTTTCTTTTGCCTTTTCTCTTTCCTTATCTTTGTCCTTTTCCCTTTCTTTGTCTTTCTACCTAGCTTTTTCCTTTTATCTGGCTCTTTCTTTTTATCTCTCCTTTTCCTTCTATCTTTCCTTTTCTCTCTATCTATTTTTTTCTTTCTGCCTTTCTTTCTCTTTCTCTTTTTCTTTTTCTTTTCTTTTCTCCCTGCTTTTGTCTCTCGATTTTGATTTTCTCCTGTCCTTATCTTTATTTTTTCTTTTTTCCTCACGAGATTTACTCTTCTTATGACGCTATTTATCTTTACTCCTGCTTCTATGCTTATTCTTACTGCCCTTTTTTTTACTTGCCTTCTCCTCCTTGCTCTTTTTAATTTTTTTCTCTTTAGACTTATCCCTCTTACCATGCTTCTTCTTTTCCTTCTCTTTTTTTATCTTTTTCTATTTTCGTTTCTTACTTGACTCTTTTGAGTCTTCCTCTGAAGAAGATTCGGATTCACTCTCCGAATCACTACTATTAGAATCGTTTGAATTGTCGTCAGATTGGCTTGATTATGTTGCTGAAGGATTCTCTGGTTTCTTGAAGTACAAATAATCGCTTTTATTAAAAACTAGCTTTTTATAAAGTGATTCTGGGTAAGCCAGCAAATCTCTCAGCTTATGACCTAAAAATTAATCCATCTTCTCGATGCGTTTCTAGTGATTCTGAAAAATAAACTTAAACTCTGAAGGTAGTTTTCCTTTACCGACCTAGGTGAGACTATATACTTGCTCGACTTAGCAAAAATAGCCATATTTCTTTTGCTACTCGTTTAAATCAAAGCCAATGAGTAATCGAGTTGACTGTACGATACTCTTCTGCCGTATGAGTGAACATATCTTATCATCGAAAAGATAAAACAAATAATTGTCGACGTAATCGGATTTGCTAAAATATTTTTGATCATTATCATAGAGGAGCAGAATGTCTTTAGACAGCAGGGCATAATCCTCTTTCTGTTTGGCGCAAAAAAGGAGATATTGAACCCTATATTTCTTTTTTGACTATTACATATCAATTACATGACTTTCAATTAGTACAATTTAAGAATTGGCATGTGTATAAAATAATATTGCAAATTATCATGTTGATTGATTGGTGGAAAGACTCCAAAGTCCATCTAGCCTACGCGAGTAGCTTGATGTTTAGATCAACCCTTTAATGCATTGGTAAAGACATAATTATTTGTAGTTGCGTCCCCATCCAATTCTGACTGAAGTTGCATTTGAATTAAGGCTAAAATCACAATTTTTAAAGCACTCTTTCCCGTCCAAATGATAAAATTACAAACTTTTCTTGGTCAGAACTACCAAAGTATTGTATTTGCCACAATGATTCTTTGAGACTGCGATTTCAACAATTTACTTATTAATTTTGAGGACTGACTCTTGATGAATAGTTTTGTTTTCGTTGGAAGAAACAGTAATCAATTCAATTTCATTATTTATTGAAGAATATATTTTATTGTTTTATCCCACAGCAAGCCTTACAGGCATGCTTCCTATCTAAAATACATTAATTTTCCATTCTCCCATCTGACTGAACACGTACATCCTTCCAATAGCATCGCTTGCATATATCTAATTGCCTTTTTAATTCCACAGGCAATTTAAAATGGGCCCTTCTGACTCAATTGCTAGCTATTCCTATAGAATGATGTATTTTTCTGAAACAACTCTGCAAATCTTGATAAAATTGTTGTATCCTACGACCAGAAGTTTCCATTCATTTAAATAAGGAATCACATCATAGGCAATTATTGGAGCATCAAATCTATGAATAGATATGTAAATACGCTCTGAAAAGAGATTGATGTGACCAATCTTAATTACTATTTTTTCGATAGAGATGAATTTCACCCTCGCTTCCCATAGTCAAAAGTAGACTTTGGTGATGAAAAATGATAGAATGAAGCTGATTTATTGACGATATACTATAAATTCTGAATGATTGGAGCGAATGCAATCTTATTTGGCTTTGTTAATTTATTGCAACTGATGGATTAAGGACATTGATTTTGGTTCAGAATTATCCAAATAAGTAAATTAATTTGGATGTGATAATACCTGAATATGGCAAATTAATTGTATTTAAATAAAAGTACCCTTAGTTGTAATTTTCTTTCAAAGGATTTGGATTTGATTCATATTTTATATACAAATTATCATATTCATTTCAATAACTTAATTTCAATGGAAGCTTTGAATGCCAATTACTGTATCAATACAATTTATCAATTAAATATATGTATTGATTTGACAAGTATATCGCCAATATTTGGCTAGTAATCTGAACATTTGTTAAATTTCCATTGAAAAATGATTGAATACATTTCAGATTCGATATTCTTCGCCAGAAGTATATAGATTTATAATTAAACAGTGAACAACATTTTTAAAAGCCTTAATATAACAATCTGATATCATTTTAAGAGCGGCAAGATTCTTAATCCATTATAATCATTTCATGTCACTCAAGAAAACATAGACACTCGCACTTGACCAATCTTAAATTTGGGCAACACTTACTTCTCTGGCCAACACACAGGCTCTTCCCGTTTACTCTCTCACTCAAGCAGAAACATTAATAGGTCGCAATGCGGAGTGCAATATTTGTATTAATGATAAAAGGCTCAGTGGCAAGCATTGCATTATTTCAAAAGAGGGAAGCAAAATAATTCTGAAGGATCTCAGCACAAACGGAACTTTCATTGGGGATAAGAAAGTTGGAAAGGGCAACTCTGTTGATCTAGCAAATTTAAATTAAATTTGGTTGCTGATTCCAAGTAAAGTGCCAATTAATGAAACGATTGGTTTTACATTGAAGGTAACAGTAAATAAGGAAGAGGAGAAAAAGAAATAATAATAAGAAAAGAAGATACGAGAATAAAGATAAAAATAATAAGCCGATAAAAAGAAAAAAGAGGAAGAAGAGAAGGAGAAGCAAAAGGTAGCAGATAAAGCTACTAGTCAATTTGCTCAATCCATCAAAGATCAAATCACATGCTCATTCTGTTATTAAATTATGTCCATTCCCGTTGCTGTTCAGCCCTGCAACCACAGATTCTGCGGAGGCTGTCTTACTGAGCTTGTCAACAGCAAAAAAGATACTTGCATTCAATGCAGAAAAGAAATTACCACTGCTGTAAGAGATGCAGCCTTTACAAGCATTATTGAGGATTATCTAAAATCTCATCCTGATCAAAAAAGAGATCCAAAGGAAGAAGAATAACTCAAAGCTAAGAATATATTTGGCTTTGACCCTGTCAATGTTCACTAAAGAATCCATGGAAAAGTTGTTGAAAAGAAAAAGGCAGAAAAACCAGTTCCAAAAGCTCGAGGTCGTGCTGCTCGTCAGTTAGTGAGGGCCTCATCTGACTTAAGTGCATCTGATGATGACGAAAAAGATAAATGCCGAGAATGCTTAGTGGCCAGAGATGGATTTCAGTGCACCGCGAAACAGGTTCATGTTGCCTGTCATACTTGTGCAAAGCTAATTCCCCAGAGAGATGACCCTGCGCTTCATCAATGCTGCGCTATCTGCACAACCTACTATTGCAATTTATACTACCCGCCATGCAAAACAGGCACCAAGCTCACCAAATTGTAAGATAGGAGGTAGAGCTGTAAAATAGATGCACCTTTAATAAGAGGAAACAAATTTGAATTTTAGTTTATTCGAAACTATCTGCTGGAAAAGAAGCTTAATTCCAGAGATGTGTTCGATCATATGATGGAATTGGTGGGCAAGAAGAAATTTGCGTATCTGTTGGATCGAAAAATAATGAAAGTTCCTCCTCTTGTGCCGAAGGAAATCAAACTGTAAAGAGACTCCGCAATTTGCGATTTGTGCTGGAACGATTTATGGTTTCAGCTTGTTTTTAGCTACCGACTATAAATTGCTGGTCAATTGCCTTCAGCAGTACGTGACCGTCCAACCTGCTACTGGGGAATCAACTGTCGAACAATGGACCATAATGACGATCATGCTAAAAGATTTAGCCACTGTATTTACCAATCTAGATTTTGAGTCTGATGATTTGATGATAGATAGTATAAATATAATAACTATGAGGCAATTTAAACATTAAAGTGCATTATTGAAATTTATGCAAACATTAATTTTATCTAAATTTTACTGAAATAAATACATTTTTGTTTAATCACTCTGTTTTTAGTTCCCATAGCTAGTACTCTTTCAATTTATATTTCTCCTCCCCGGATAATTAAGTATTGGCCTTGAAAGAGCCAAAAGGAGAGTCGCACCTATAGCTTTTAGCCAAATTATTCCAGCTTTATTTTTTATCAGCCTCATCCACGATATTGATGTCATGACCCTCGCCAAAAACAGGACCGCATTCGTTGTCGTTCATGATGGCGTATTTATTATTATTTTCTCCTTTTATGTCGTATGTTATTAGTTGATTTTTCTCTACTTTGAACAAAAATGACTGCGATTTTATGTCCTATTCGTAAGCTAGCATTTAGTCTTTTTTCCATTCGCATGGGGTGAATCCCCCAAAATATTTGTCAGCGGTAGTAAGAGCAATTAAAATTGTATTCTTTTTGCCGTGGCATTATTAATGGAAAGCTGACGCCTTGAATTTATGTTCTGATGCCCTGAAAACTAATTCAATGTTGGGAATAGATGCCATAGTCAGCTTGCTGGCAATTATATTTAGTAGAGCAGCTAGAATTTAGTTATTCTGTTAGTGTCGACCGAGCAAAGATTCCTTAGATAGTGTGGAGGCAGCCACTCGACTTTTTGTCGGCGTTTTTTGCGTTGGTTTTTCATCTTAAAATCCCTATTTTCTTAGACCACCAGTACATAACGCTAATCCCATTCTTATTATTATATTTGGTTAATAAAAGAGTAAATGAGGCTACAACAATCAAAATCATGAAGATTACCTCCAACCATCTTGCTAAAATACTATTAATAATTAATTTAATAAAACTCAATTAATAATGAAAATATAAGTTTCACTTTCCATTAGCTTTCATGTATTTTTTGGCTGTCAATAGCTGAGATTCTTTCGGATTGTGATTTAATTGGGAAGAACTACTTTGATCGATTTTCTCCTTATTTTCACATAAAGAAGTTTGGCTTGCCAAACGAAAGGCCTCAGTATACTTGGATGCTCCATATATCTTAAAGTTTTACAACTCTTTTTTGAGAATTTTATTTTCATTTCGTTTGCGTTCTAATTCCTTTAGATATACTTTCTCTATGACAGTATTTTATTTCAGTCTTTCCTCGAGAACAGTCATGTCTTCAGTAACTGTTTTAAAAATATTTTTTATCTCGAGGTAGGCTTGCTTCCTTTCAGCTTTGTTATTAAAAATATTGCGTTATCCGAGAGGTTCCCCTTTATGTGGAGGTTTGACTAATTATTCCGAATTAACTGATTCATTATTTTATGATTTTTCCATATGTTCAAGCTTCTTTTTCTAGCTATGATAAGTGTTTATGTTTTCAGTTTTCTTCTTATCATTTACTTTGCTATTATTCTTCTTTTATTACTGCTATTTATAAAATGTTTTGATTGATTGTAATTCCAGCTAAAGAGAATGATTTCGATCCTTTAGTTCTTGATTTTTTTTAATACTAACTTAAAGTAGTCCTTTTGTTTCTTTGTACTTTTTGCTCTACTATTAGCTGCCCTTAAGAGTCTAGATACATTTTGAAATGTTTGGTTCTATTTAAAGTTCCTTTCCTCTTTCCATAGATGCAGATGATTTAACTTTTTGTGATAACTATCTTTTGAAATCTTTTTGAATTTTCTGTAAATAAGCGTCTTTATTTTCACTAGTTTTAGAAATTTATTTTATTTTATTTTAAAGAAGCTTATTTTTGTCTTTCTGTTATTTTAATTTTATATTTGTATTTTACAATTCATCTCTCACTTTTTTCAATTATGACTTTAAAGATTACTATCTATTGACAGCATCAATTTTATCATTTTATAATTTTAGCACCATTTTAGAGCTCTATTATTTAACAGTTCCAATCATTTTTTATAAATTAGCCGATTTGATCATCTATTATTGCAGTTCTTTCTATTTGGCACTCATTTACTCAACCATTTTATCAAATTTGACCTTTAATTATGATACAGTTTTAGAAGTTTCTTCCTTTTTATTCTTTACCTCAGCTTTCTATCTTTCTTGCTCAATAAATTTCTTTTGAAATTACGATTCTGCAGATGTCATTTTTTAGACAAGAATTCTTTGTTAGTTTGTCATTTTGGCAATTGTATCATTTAAAGGATTTATCTTTAATTACAGTTATTTGATAGTCTTTGTCAAAGTGTGAGACAATGCTTTTTCTTTCTGCAACTGTTCCATGGTGACCTTTTCAAACTGGCAGCTATTTTAATTTGCTATACTTATTATATTGATTTTTTCTTCCAGCTGATGGCAAATGTTCTTTAATTCACTAATTTACTCGTTCTTGCTTGAGATAATGGCTTAGTACTATTCCCTTATATTTTTTCCTGTCTCAGTTTGCTTTTCCCTCAAATGTAAATCATCATCACATTACTTTAATTCATCAATCTTTTCTTTCGAAAATGTTTTTTTGAAATTAAGACTTTGCATTGCTGTTTTTGAAAACCAATTTTTCTCACCATCTTCTTCCTCGCTCTTTTCGCAAATCTGGCTTCCCATCATGCTATGGGCTGACTTGATTTTATGAAGAATGGTGTTTTTATCATCGACTTCCTTCTCCAGCATTTCTACTTCCTTAGTCATTGCCTCCTTTTCCTCGTCAAATATTTCCAAAAAATCTCTATGCTATATTTTATTCTTGATATTAGGGTTTTGACTAGCTTCAGTTCTATTTTTGATGATAATGTTAAAATTAGCTGGATTGCATCCCTCCTCTGCGTATTCAATGTCTTCATCATCCTCATCATGAGTGCAGTTTGCCAGCAACACTTCTATAATTTTAACCAGAAATTCTCGTATATGCCCGATAAGCTCTTGTGACTTTTGTAAGTATTTTTCGAGCTGAACTCTGCTAGTTTTAATGATCTAGTTGTTAAAGGTAATATCACCCTTAATAGGGTTGTAAGTCATAAACTGTTTGGACTGCTGCAAGCAGTGTAAATACTATTCAAAATTATTGTTAAGGCCTTCAGGGTCAATATGTGACATCACGTCTCGAATCAAATAATGCTACTCCCGAATAGCTGATACGGTGGATTTGATGCCTCGGTTACTCGCCATCAGATCCATCTCCTTTTATAATATCTAGGTTCTAAAATTTCGGATATATTCCACTTTCTTCTTAAGGTTAAGAAGTTTAAAGGCAGTCTCCGTCTACAGATAGGTGATTGGTTTGCTTAGCCTGTATTAAATAATTAAGTACAGGGTGTGAAAGTCATTAAGGGAGAGCAACCGATTGGGATGCTGAGCATGCTCCTTGCGACAACGGATACATCCGATCTTGAATGCGAGGGCACAAGTCTTATGGAGGCATACAAACACATACTTCTCCTTATGTTATTTGCATAGGACGCTGCGTGGACTAGCTTCTCGAGATGGAGCTTTCATCGAGCAGTATTATTAAAATTGTTATTTTTAGTTCTTACTTGTTTCGAAATATCAGCTGTTATTACATTGCTGCTGCCAATTTTGAAAAAGATAAAGAGCATAAGTTTGATATGGAATTAAATCAATTTCATATGACTTAATAATTAATTCCTAAAACAAATGATAGAGCATAACCATGCAAGTTATTGATATTTAGTTATAATTAATAAATCACTCTGTTTGAATTAATTACCATCTTTATATATTCTGATGAAAGATTGAAAGTCTCAAGTACTATTTTGTTATCAAATTATTATTAAGCTTGTTGAAATGAATTTATATTGCATATAGTCTATAAAATCAGGTAGAAAAGTAAATTGAGCTTTATTGCTTAATCTTTTTGTGGCAAACATCGAGGCATTCTTCATCAGATTTAAGCTCTTTATCAATTTAGGCTTTGGTCACACTCTCCTCCATTGAAAACTTTTTATTCAGATAAGGATTTTCGAAACACTCTTGAATAACAAGGAGAGTTGTCATCGTCAGTATCTCTATCATTTAACAATAGCACTATCTTTATTCATTGTTCTTGATATTTTCTTTCCTTCCAGTGCTGTACTCATTTTGGCAAATCTTATGAGCAATGAGGCTTACGAGAGTTTAGATGTCCTTAAGCTCCAATTTCATTTTGTGATAAGGAATATAAAGTTCCCAGATGAAGAAAATTAATTTAATTGCTTTGGCCACGATAATATCCGAGAAACTGTGGTAAATGTGTAGTAAAAATTTATAAAAGTTTTTTTCAGTTTCGAGAAACCAGTTGAATTTATTCACTAAGGCAGGTTTAAATTTGCGAAATTTGGCCAACATGTTATCTAAGTATTGCTCTAGTCTAATAGTTTTGAAGATAGGATTGAAATTTTATCTGGAATTTAGGAATTCCCGATTTATAATTTGGGTATATTTGTTAAGGAGAATTTGATTTTTTGAAATCACATTCTACAAGACCATTTTATGTTACTCCAGAAGATTGCATTAAAAACTGAGTGAGGACTAACCATCTGACTATGATTCATCTGAATTTGAGCTTATACAGCCCTCCATCCAAAGTTTTCCGTTAGGGTAGACTCTACTGCCTTAAGCAACAAAAACTTAATCTTTTTAGCGAAGGTTGCTTAAGGGTTTTATAATCTAGGCATGATTCTTTGCTTTTTGATGAGAGATATGGGTCTAATTTAATTGTGGGTTCATGAATTCTTTGCTGTGAAATAATTATATAATACCAAATGCCAACTAAATACTTCCATATGAAATCAAGTTGGTGGGAGGGCAATTGGCGATAAAAAATAGCAAATGGAGTCGGAGCAAAGCTGTTCTATACTTGAGAATATTAAAATAGTGATTATTAATTTTGTATTTCGATGGAATTACAATCCGTATATTTTATACTATGATTAAAAATGTGATCAAATATATTTAATGACTAATTGCCCTGTAAGTTTACTTAAGATAATGCCGTTTATGATGAAACCTTGACCAATTCATTTATATTTTTGAAATTTAAGTTAATATTTCTTAACTTCAATATTTATGGTTTGATCAAATAATTATCTCAATTTATTCGAATATCATAGTCGAGACAGTAGAATAAAAAAACTATTTTTATTTTTTATATTTTACATCATTCATAATGATATTTAGCAATTAACTTTAAATCGTTTGAGCAATCTTAAACCAATTTGTAAGCTTTATTATAGAAGATGTCAACCTCTATAATACTTCTTGAGAGAGGAATAAAATTTCTTGGGGAAAAGAGAAAAATACCTCTTACTACGATTATAATCTTTTTAGTAGTCAATTTTATAATTTGATCAAAACTCTGCAAGAGTTAAGAGCTATTAAATCATAAATATTTGCAATTGATATTCTTTGTTATTTTTCTAAACTTATTTCTTTCTACAAATAGTAAAGTTTGATCTTGAAGTTTTTATGGAAGATGTTATAAAAGAGCAAATGCCCATAGAGGATGAGAAATCTGCATCTTATAGTTTCATATGTAAAAAGATAAAGAATAACGGCACGATCATTATCTCTATTCTGCTTGAAGTTCTATAAGACATGATGTCACTCAAATCGATAATCAAGCTTTGCCTTTAAAAATGGTGTTGCAAAATATGACAGTAGAATTGCTCCTTTTTACGTAATATAGAAGAAATTTTTATTTGATCTTTGCAATTTAAATTAGAATTACAAAGGGTTAATATAATCTAATAATTCAAATTATATATAATATGAAGGATAGATGGAAAATATTAATTGTCAGCATCATTATAGGTGTCGTGCTTGGCCTGCTGTTTCTTTTCCTTGGATTTTCATTCAAAGAAGTACAACTACGCTCCTACGGATTGCTAGAGTACTCTTTTTACCATACTGTGGATCAAACGCAGTCCGTTCGATACAATGGAAACTATCTTGTTGGGCTTGATTATTCGTTCATTACTTATCCAAGAGGGCTGTTGCATCACTGCTTCACTGTTAATGTGCTCACGAAAGATAAATCGATTATATCTATAGATGGTCACTTCGTGGGTCAGCTTATTTAATCATAAGTAATTAATCTTCATTTCAACTACGGTCCAAATTACTTTGATATTGTAAAACGCGCAGTTTAAGAATTGTTTCGTTAGTCAATTGAGCAATTCTTACTTACAGAGATAATAACTAGTCGAGATACAGTGAATTCCTACGTTAGCAGTAACGTTTGTCTAGGCTTGGAATCAAGCTATTCCTTTATCAGTTGTCAGTATATCTCCACTGGAGCTATTACTATCAATGCTTCACCTCAAATTCTTTCCCCTGACCTTGATGTTCAAAAGTACTATAAACAGATTCTTCAGGAAGCAATAAATGCTCAACAGAAATTTAATGTTTATAGCACTGGTGGTTTCAATTTAATAAACAACGTGGAAACTCTTAATTCACAATTATTCTTTAACGCTACTCAATTGATTGTAAACACAGTAAGCAATTACTCAACAGACCCTTCATAAATATTCGCAGGCGCAGCCTACATATTGGACAACCCACTAATGCCTATTCTGTCAAATCAAATTACCTCATTGATGCTCAATAAAGGCAGATGATATATATATTCAGTAATTATATCACTTAATCACGAGTTTGGAGACTAATGCTTTAATCTTCTGATTTTACGAAAGTTACCCTATATATTTTAAAGCTCAATTATTTGGTGATAGACCTGCATTTTGCTGTTTTGTAAAACTTTCGATAGGAGTGTCTCCAACCACTTACGACTGTCTTCATCTTGTTTTAGATAAGCCACTAATTATTGAAACTACTTTAAATAGTTAGCTTTGGCAAACTCTGACGGTACGGTATAATGTGAAAGGATCTTTTTAGCAGCATGGCAGTTTTTCTATACTTCCGTTTTACGATGCAAGCTATCATCCGAGTCACAATCGCTGCCTTCATTGGCTGAACGTAACATTTCAAAAGCACGTATGATATTTGTAAGGCAAGCTACAAAGGATAAGTTCGCATACCTCATTTGTAAGTTATCTGTGAGTTTGTGCCGAAGTAACCATATTTGATTTATTAAAAATATTTAAATATCGTATTTCCATCTGTAAGCGCTTTATGCCCTATATACTAACTAATAGATTTCATCTACAAAGCTAGATCTGCCTCGCCAGGTCTCTTTAGTGAGGATATTTTGCATTTCCTTTTTTGTGTTAACTTCTTCATGAACATAATTCCAGTCGTCCTCTATAAGAAGTCTATTTATATCTTCCCCTCGATAGCGAAATAGTAAGACAAAAATAAGATTAAGTTTTCCATTGTGATAATTGAAGTGGCTATCGGCCATTATGCGAGAGACATAAGTAACTGCAATTATGTTTCGAATATTATTGATTGAGAGATGCGGATATCCAAAGTAAATTAAGCTATGCAAGAGGAGAGTGGAGCGAGTATTAAGCTCAGATTTAGTTATTAACTCACATAGCCAATTGAAAAAGAGTTCATGTTGGGAGTATGCGATAAGACTATTAAGACTTTCCATAATTTAATTATTTTTTATTTATAATTTTAGTTTCATTACAGTGCTTTAAAAATCTTTGGGTAAATAACCTGTTTTTTTCAGTCCTTTTGATAATATCTCCAAGAACTAGTCAGAGTATTTTTGAATCAAAGGCAACTGCTCATTTGCTATGATCAGTAAATTAACCATGAAACTATCGAATTGGTCTGCGCAAGACTGTATCCCAAAGAAATGAGACAGCAATTATAGACCCAAATACTCTACATTGCCCCTCTTACTGATCCATAACTAGAAACATGTGGAGACTATGGTAATAGCTTGTTGGTGCTTTAATTGCATTCCATACTCTTTAAATATCAAAATAGTCAAGGGCAAAAGAGAATCAGTAAAATCTGTACTCATAACATTCATAATTTAACTGACCTAGTATTAGACAGCATTGAAGGGTATTTGCATAGATATCTGCTATTTTAACACTTATATTGCGAAATGTTTTATTAGACTAGATTACTGGTTTAAAATATGCCTCATCAGACGAATCTTGAAACTTACACAACCAACAGTGCTGAATACATCATCCATATAATTTCTGTAAAGCAATATGGCATAGAAAATAATTTGATTGTTCTTTTCAAGCAGAAAAGAGAAGTTAAGCTCTACAAACTTCTAGACATAGCTGAGAAAAGGTCTATCAGACATAAAAATACCAACCTGCAGCGCAGTTACTAACAAAATGCATTTGCTCTGCTCCACTGAGTCTATCTTTTAATTTACAAAGGCCCACATTTCTTCTCCTGATCGAAGACAGTAATTCACAGAGACCACAGATACATCTCCCCCACTAATTTTAGGCAAATGACTGTATAAAAAAGAATATATGATACTTCTAAGAGAGGAGGCGCACTCTGTGGAACTGCGACATAGTGTTGCTAGTAATTTGTTACGCTTAGTCGGGACGCAGGCAGATTCCATTTCAAAGGCGCAGTCCTCCAAGAAGTTGAATATTTATTGCTAATTCTCAGCATGGTGGCTTAAATATTTTTAAATGCATTTGTAATTGGGATAAATGATTTGTGAGAAAAGGTTGAGACAGTTCAAATCGCAAGATACTATTTTGTAATCAATCACAGCAGTAATGAAGTTTAACTCACTCATACACTCATTATCTGACTATTATGATTCTATAAATAAATGCTAAGCCAGTATTTTCTTGCCAATTTGCTCTAGTAATTCAGTAAGGGTTTTGTATTTTGGAAAGAGATTACATCTGCCGAGACTATTTGTTGTGCTAGCCAAGATATCATAAATCTGCGATGTGAGTTATCTCGGCCATCGATGACTGGTAAAAATATGAATCACTTCACTAAAGGGTGATTTTCCCAATACATTGGTAAAAGCTGATTAATATTTTTAGAAGGTTTAGTCAAGCCAAATTTACCTGGTAATTTGAAGATATTTAAATATTATTTGGTTATCAATCTCTGATATTGTTCCCCCATTTGTTTCTTTTAGAGTATTACTCACTTTTTTGTTGAGATTTTCAATAAGAGTTTAAAGGGCAGCATGATAAAAGGCTCCCCGAAATTTGAAAGGAGCCGATCCATGATGATAAACTTGAATTAATGCCATAGCCTGTATCTCTTCTTTGATATTGAAGAAGTATCGACACTTACCTATAAGCCTGTTATTATTATCAGGGGTGTAGAAATTAAACAGAGAAACGTATACTTCGCCAATTTATAGCTTAAAATTAGACGGTATTTTAAGGTTGTCAAACATGTGCTATGCAACAAACATTAATTTTTTGTATCTTTATGTCTACTATTCTTCCTTACTTATCTCACAAAGAATCTTTAGTATTTCGCGTCCACTTACTCGCACCAAATTCGCAATAGCCTTTTTGCAGTTATAATCAATGTCAGGATGTGTAGACGCCAAAAGTTTTTCTAGTTGAGTAAAAGATTGAGGTGTATTAGCAAGCATATAATTGAGAAGAGAATGATGTGCGACAGTTATTTATTGAGTATTGCATGATTGATATGTGATTCGAAGCAAACTTATGATGCTTTCCTCAGTGGTTACATTCATTGATATAATGATACTTAAATTATATTAAGATTTTTGTCAATTTCTTTTATTAGGGAATTTAAATAATTACTTTACTGGATTAGGATTAAATAATAGTGTGTCTTTTTATTAATTTTCTATAAGTGGATAATAATATCTCTTTTTTATATGATTAAGGAATAGTTCAAAAGATAATTTTAGATAATAATGCAGGCGACCTACCACTAACAATCTATTTTATTAACTTCCAACAATGTCAATGTTAAGTATGGTAAAGCTTTGAGAGGCACCAGGAGTGAAACTAAATAACTCAATATTAATCTCAAAACTATAACTCTTGCCCATTTAAGAGGCGTATAAGCATTAAATTAACTTTCTTCACTTGAGAAGTAGTTAATTTAAAGATACGCCCAAGCACCAGCCAGCTTTAAATCAATTAATCAGCTTTTTTTTGGATTCGAAGATTAAGAGGCATAATCCTAAATGGGGAAATAAGATGCGATAAGAAATATTAGAAAATATTGTCATGACTATTACAAATCAACTTATTTTATTAAAAACTTTATGAAATCTCCCAGGATGCACTTGAGGAACAAACTTATTCTCATTAAGTTTATGAATAGGATATAAAGATTGACTGTCAAAGCCACCAAAGATAAGATAATGTAATGGAAAAAACGTGGTATCAATTCATATTTTTGATTTAAACAATATCTTTATCCTTTCTATTTACATGTCACAAATCACCAAAGAATTATTTGAAAAATTATCACGAGTAAAACGATGCTTAATTATTCATCGAGAGAGTATAATGTGAAGATATTGGCAATGACTCATTAAAATGGATAAAATATCAGCATTTAGTTAAATTTTGATGGCTGGTGAGCTCCTGAACTGTGTTCATAAATTGTCTAAAAGAATTACAAGTCCCTTTTTAAAATATTGTTTGAGAATTCAGCTTTGATTAAAGCATTTAATGCCAATATTGCTATTTTTGGGATATTTTATATTGTATAATTTAGTTCAACGACTCAAACTTCTTTTATAATCTAGCTTCACGCTCTTTGCTTTCCTTCAAATTTTCAATAAGTCTGGAATTGATTTTTTTTGTTTCTGATAAATTGTCGATAATTTAAGTCAAATCCACTATCTTTTTTTACATTTATTATCGATAGTTTTCCTGTAATTGCAACTGTTGCATTAATTCTTAAAATTGTTTTTCTTTATCTCTTAACTATGTTTAATATTTTTCTATCTTGATTTCATTTTCTTTATTCAGCTGTATTATTTTGGATTTGTCGTCATCCATCTTGTCCAAATGCTTTCTCAAAGAGGAACATTCATTTTATGCTTTTTTCCTCAGTTATTTTTGTTTTTTATTATCCTTTTTATAATCGTTGAGCATATCATAGAGTTATTCGTCTCCATGTTGTGTCTCTGTTATTTCCTTAGAATTTATTGAATTCTATCTCTCTTCTGAACCACTCCAACTTTCGAATATGTTTTGCAATCGCTGATAGATATCTTAGAAGGTATCATTTATCTATCGGTTCTTTCGTTCGATTGTATTCATTATCTCATTTTTTCCTTGTGTTTGTAACTTAACTGGAGAGATACTTGCTGACTTAATACCTTTAGCTGATTAAAAATTAGATATTAAAGCCAGTAATACAGCGAGTCCGTTGGAGAGAGTTGACAATGTTTCCGTCATGGTTTTCTTCTCGAAATAATGATCAAAGAATTATTTGAGATAGAGAACTTGAGTCTGTCCTACTTTTCTGTTTGAAATCATGCTAACGGCAGCTATAATTTTAAATTATCGATATGTTTATCATATGAAAATTAGATGCATAATGCATTTGATTATTTTTCATGCAATAATTCATATCTATTGTTTAGCAACTATAACTGATTCATCACAATGTATTTTTAAATAAATCGCCACTGCAATTATTTTAATGATTAAATACGTCATCGCAGACAAGATATTACAATTTTATCATAGTATTAAACATTTGTTTCTTTTAAGTTTCTGTCACAAATAATTAATCTAAAAGGTGAAATTATAAAGCATCCTAATTTGGTGTATAATTTATTTATCAAAATGAATGGATTGGATCATTATGCTAGAAAAATATACGGCAATAAACTTTAGAAAAAGGAAACACTCGGCCAAGCACATAGCATTTTTACTTTCTATCAAAACTCAACTACCAACGAACAATATTTTATCAAAAATATCGATTTGCCAGCTCATCTCAGGATCTCGGAAGGGATAGCTGAACGATTTGCAAATAAATATGGTAGTGTGATCACTCCTCTTCAAATCATACCTCTAGATCGGAATTTTCAGAATTGTAGTTACCTTTTGAGAGCACCTCAAAATGTCATTTCTCTGACCACATACCTTCAAATCAAGAGAGAATGCTCTTAAGTTATTGAGTTTGATTTTTTTGTTAATTTCTTAGACTTTCTTACTAAAGCCTGGAGACTGTTGGAAAACAATCATCTACCAACCTTTGGAATCAGCCAAATTGGAATAAATGATGCTAAAGAATTTACCCTTTGTGATCCGGAACTGTATTTTTAAAAATAGAAAGAAGTGTTGGTGAGACAACCTTTTGGAGAATGGATAACGACTCTTCTGAAAGAATTCATGGTCCTCCCAATGGATCAATAGTTATACTAGTAAGTAAAGAAATAAAGATTTGGCTAAAATTTAAATGCACTGAGACCTTTACTAAACTATCTTCTTTCTGGTTCAATTACGCCTTAATTTATAGAAGCAAGATTGTCTTCAATTTCCAGCGGATTTTCTGATGAAAGTACAACCGTAACATCCAGTGATGCTGATATTAACGAACTAATGTAAAAATCACATCAAAGTATTATCCTCAAGAAAGATAAAAAATCCATGTTTAAAAATAAAATTGGACGCATGATTGTTGTGTTTATTGTCATTGGAGTGCTGGCCACTTTAGGATACTTCTGCTTTCAGTTTTTCAACAGAAAAATCTCTTGCTCTGAAGGATAATTTTTGAGTGATTCAAATGAATGTTTGGGCTGTGCAGATGGCTGTTTACGCTGTGCAACGAGGTAACCAAATCAATGCATGAAATGCGTGGTCAATATGTTCCTGGTACTGGAGGAGGAGGAAGATAAGGAGGGCTTCTGTTTAAAAGAATGCCGTGGCAAACTAATAGCTTTGGGTGTATGCATTCGTGATAAGCCAAAACCAATTTCTGAAGACGAAAGGATGAGAAACAATGAAAGTAAACTACGACATATGCAGTCATAAAAGTGATGAAAGTTTCCTGATGATGATGGATTTTGCAT
>Ga0302191_10000498_pt1 | contig 25021 bp, 9 predicted proteins | sample II_Bog_E3_1_FD_198775 | JGI IMG/M metagenome (GOLD analysis project Ga0302191, IMG submission 198775) | Peat permafrost microbial communities from Stordalen Mire near Abisko, Sweden - II_Bog_E3_1 | ecosystem: Environmental > Terrestrial > Soil > Wetlands > Peat | place: Sweden: Abisko, Stordalen...
GTCAAATTTACAAATCTGGAAATATTAGAAGCCAAAGTAGCTCTATTTGTGTCTGTAAGAGAGTAGTAGATGGCCTGTATAAATATTTTTTTATGTTCAGCATTTAATATTTCTTGCTCTTTGATGTATTGATCAATCAGCTAATTTTGAACGTTCATTTTTGAGTTATGCGAAATGGCTAAGGCTAAGATGATTCCATGCTGATAAAGCAAAGATTTTTCCTGAAGTAGCAAACTGATATATGTCTTAGGTATGGACACGGTTGAGTTGAGAATCATATACAAGGCCATAATATTATTCGGCTTTGTCATAGATAAAAAAGGTTGAATAAACATTTCAATGGGTTTTGTCTTCACAGTATTGCACAATAGTTCAAAGAAAAGTTCCTCTGTTTTTGTTCCTTTGAGAGTAATATGAAAGATATGTTCTAGATTGACCTATAACTCTATCAATTTGGCTATTATTGTTTTGACATATTCGTTATTAAAATAATTCTACTGCAAGATCTCTAAAAATGCCTCTAAAACTTCAGCTGAATCGAGCGGTTTATCCAAAAAGGTTTATTCAAGAATTTCAATTTTTTGGTTTTTGAATTTGGCTATCTTTGAAAAATGAGAGATGAATAAAGATAGTATAGTCTTTTTGTGCGAACTTGATTCAAACAGTTGCTTATAAATAGGTTGCAACTTGAGTTGCCTCAGGATAAAACTTTTGAGATTAAAAGCTGAAGTAATGTTATGAGAGATGTTCCCTCGAAAGGCGTGCCTCTCATCATCCGCACTGAGCTGCATGTTAGTCACATATTGACATTTTTTAACTTCCTCTTAAAATCCAGCAAGAGATAGTAAAGTTTGTTTGGCATCTTCAACTACATACTTTAAAAAACCTTCACTATGTTCGCAAAAGCCATGAGATATTGCATTTTCAATAAAAATGCAAATCCACTTTGCAATTGACATCACAGTCTATTCATCTATGTTATGCATTATTTACCTTATTACTCTTGGAAATTTTTATCATTCGAGATGGCGGCCATTATGCATTGATAAACGATTGATATGGCCTGAGGATCTTCAGGAAAATCGTGGTTTATTCGGTAAAGAAATGCATTGAATCTACTTAGTCTGATAGAGTTCATCTTTTTTGGCTTGCTCGAAGTATTGTTTTTGAAGAGTTTGATCAGAAAGAGCTGTATTGAACAGAAGATACGTTTAAGGTAGACTCTTTTTCGGGTTATTGGTCGATATTAAGAACTGAGATAATTGCCTGAGCAACATTATCAAGTCCCTGTGCAAGGACTGAATCCTATGATTGTGACTCCAATTCCATGGGTATCACTAAATCAAAAAAATGATAAATATAATCTACAAACTCTCCACATATTTTAATATATATATTCATACTTATGATTGTATTAATACAGATATCAATATAAACAATAATGGTTTATTGATTTTGTAATTGAGTATGTAAAGGTCATATGGTTAAAGCTTATCTCTTTTAAAGCATAAATTAAATTATAAACGGTATCAATTTGATTGTTGGTAAAATATTAGTTCCAAATACTTCAAGCCAATATAGATTAAGATTTATAGTTCATAAGTCGAATAAAAATAGTTTCTATTTGATCTTATTTTTGGCATTAATTTCATTAATTTCTATAATTATTGTTTTTCTATTGATTTTCCAAATGCCATTAGGTCTAAATCTAGGCTCTAGACAAAAATCCCCCTACATGACGCTTTTGAATTCCTCAAAAAGCAAACTTCCGTCAGATATGACTCGCAGAATTTATATGAACTAGCTACCTCTCAAGAGATACGCCAATGCCAAATCAGTTTAAGAAGAAACCAATCGCAGATATTATACATCAGCGAGGAGTGTAATGCGTGATTTAAAACTTAACTTTGCTCGCAGTCCCGAGCATAATCTCAGTTTTGAACCCATCTCTGATCGAAAAGCGAAAGAACATAAAAAAAGTAGACTTCTTCAAAAAAAAGACACCCTCATCCACTCTAAATCCAGCAAAAACAAACTATGTGCTTCTTCTTCGAGATTTGACAAAGCGGAGAAGTCGACTCTAATATCTTCGCTCTTAGCCAGCCAGCAATAACATCAGTTGAAACTCATTTAAGATCGCAAACAACACGAACTTGGTAAAAATTGCAGAGTAGTGGTGATAGATGGCAACGAGGAGACTGAACATTTTATTGAAGTTACTCAAATGGGCGATATTTTAGCATCTCTAAAAAAAGAGTATCCCAGAGTCTGTTACTATCGAGCAGTACCCGTTCAAATCACACTGGACTATCTCTTAACTCAATAAAAAGTTGGTGCTCAATTTCTCAATGGCCAAACTTTATACCTCAAGCCAGCAGCAAAATAATACTCTGTCAATGAGTAAAATTCTCTCACTCTCTCTGATTTCGAAATTTTGAAGTTGATTGGATCAGGTGGTTTTTCAAGAGTGTTCTTGTGTCGATTTCGTCGGGATGGCAAATTTTATGCCATGAAAGTGATCGATAAGGAGGTGATCGTTAAAAATAAGAAGAAAAATATTATAATGAACTAACGAAATATCATGGAATCAGCCACTCACCCCTTTCTAATAGATATGCGCTTTGCCTTTGAAACGGAAAAATGTCTTGTCTTTGTAATCGAATATTGTCCTGGAGGAGAACTCTTCGGGCTCATAAAAAAATACAGACGTATCAGTGAAGATGTCTCTCGCTTTTACATAATAGAAATTTTCTTGGGACTGAGCTACCTACATCAAAGTCACGTGGTTTATCGTGATATTAAACCTTAAAATATTCTACTTGGGCAAGACGGGCACGTTAAGATCGCAGATCTAGGACTTGCTAAACCCGACATGTTTGAAGGTGAACTCGCCTATTCATTTTGCGGAAGCCCATAGTACATGTCTCCCGAGATGATTCTACAGTACTTATAAATCTATTTAGAGTTGGACATACTTATCCTGTTGATTTCTATTGCATGGGTGCGCTACTTTACGAACTTTTAACTGGCCTGCCTCCATTTTATAGCCGCGATACTAACTAAATATATGAGGCAGTTATCTCTGATGAGCTTGATTTTCCTGACGATGTGCCTCTAACATCTGAATGCAAGTCTCTGCTTCGGGGATTGCTTTGCAAAGATTCCAAATTGAGATTGGGATCTATTCATGGAGTTAAATAAATTTTAGCTCATCCATGGTTTGGCAAAAATTCATACAAAAATTTCCTCTAAAAGAAAATTGCTCCGCCAATTACTTTCGATACAGTAGGGAGAATTGACTTGGACAAGCAAGGAGATGAAAAAGGGCAAAAGCAAGTTGAAGAGATGATAAAACTCCAGCATAGTGAATCAAATAAGTTCAAAAAATAAATGAAAAAGTTTTACTTCGATTATCGAGGATTGACTGAGGAGAGAAAATAAACAATTAATATGCATAAAGAAAATAAAGAAAAATTACTGTTGCGCAGTTCGAGCAATCGAAGACTTAACCCAAGTCTTAATCGTTCTGTGAATGCTTCTGAGAGTTTACTTAGAAAAGGTTCTCAAAAATAGTTAAATAAAACCCAAACTTTAAACTCTTCCAGGAAATGAAGATAATTGATATTTAATGCATGAAATCGTTACTATTCCATTAATTTACTTCTATAAAATATTTGAAGAATTGTTTTAGATTATATAATGGTCTTCTAGAAAGTATGTATAGATTAAGATGTTTAAATGTTAAGTAACTGATATAAGGATAGCCTAGAAAAAATAATTATTCTCATCTTTTTAAAAAATTAGATTAAACAAATCGAATGGAATAACAATGTACTAAAAATATTTTGTAATTTAATTTTCCCTAAATAAGGAAAAATGATAATTAATCAACAATTTTATTAAATACTTATTTGTAGTTCCTATGGATATGATACTTTTTAATTATTAAATTTTAATAAAAAGTATTAATTTTATGATATTAAAAAGCTTCAAATTAAGCTCAAGAATTACAGCACCTAAATAATATTAACAATTAAAAGAGCACCAAAAAGAAATTAAACAATAGCAAAAGCACTAAGTTAATAATTTAATCAATAAATTTGATGCCAAAAAAAGAGGTACGAGCTAAATTTTGCGATATCAGATAGCTATTAATGATAAGGAAAGGTCAAAAATTGACCTAAAAAATTACAAACCTCATACGAAAGATGAAATGAGAAAATCTCAATTTGTAAATTATGAAAACAATTTTTATAAAAATTAAAATCTTATAAATTTCGAACAAAGGTATAAATTGTAAATATAAAGATAAATATAAAGATAGCAAGAGATCCATAAATTGATATAATTGCTACGAACTAGCAAATAATAGACTAATTTTTATATATAAAAAAATTAATAAAATAAGCAGTAAATTAATCACTTGCTGGGCACGATATCCTCCCTTAAATAGGAAAAAAGAAAGATGAAGATATGGCAAAAAAAAAGTAGTCATAATATGCTAAAAGCAAATTCACCAAGTTAAGATAAAAAATAGCAGAATACCAAATAATTGAGTGAACCTAATGAGTAGTTCCGAGAAAAATAATAAAATTTGAGCCATAACAATCATGAGAACCAAGAGATAAAAATATAAATTTAACATTTAAAAAATCATATTTCGTAAATGCGGTCTAAATAGAGTTAAAAAGATAAAAAGATAAATGTTTTGAGCTATAATTTAAAATAAAAGGAGAAAGAATTGTAAAATATTCAGAAGAAACTTCTTTAAATTTAGCAAGAAAGATTAATGAAATAAAGATAGATAACTAAACAATAAAAATAATCCTCACAATAAAAGTATTATTAAAAGGACGCCTGTACTCATAGAAATTTGTCTAAATAATTAGAGAACTAAAAAAGAATCAGCTACAACCTAAACAAAGAGATATAAAGTCTAAAAGGATAAGCCTACGAGACTTTATAATAATTGGAGAACTAAAAAAGAATCAGCAGCAACTTGGCCAATGAAATCAAAAGCTAAAGAACAGAAGTCCAAAGGATTTCAAAATAGTTAGAGGGCTTAAAAGCCGTCAGCTACAACCTGAGCAACAAAATTTCAAGCGTGAGCAGATACGACAGTCTATTCACTGGAGACGTTTTGGATTAGTCAAAGTAATGCAAAGAATACCTTACGAGCATCCTCCAGCAAAAGATAGGGCTGCGGATTTCTAAGACAAAACTCATCTATCGGTTTGACCCTTATAGCAAGTCTAATTTTCACCAATACTTTGATAACAAAGAGCAGTTAGTCTTACTTGTGAGGACCATCAATGATGTCATTTTCGGAGGGTGGACGGAAGGCGGCTTCATCCCCAAGACCAAATCTGACAAGTCGGGTCTGCTGTTCTCCTTGACGAATAAGCAATGCTTTGAATTATCGCAGCCAAACAGAAAAGCCATTACTTATGATGAGTTCCATATCATATTTGGCAATTCGGAGATCGTCATTCAGTCATTGAAGGACGAAGTGTCCTCTAATTTTGGGATCACAAACGGGTTTTATGATTGCAGAGGCTATACGGTTGACCTGATGCTGGGGATAGGAGAGGCTAAGGAAGTCAAAATAAAAACCTATGAAATCTTTCAGCTGAGCTTATAAAAAAAATGATTAGCAATATCATATATCATCTTACTAACATAAAATAACATTAAATAGCCTCGATTATACTTATTCAATGCTTTTTTTTTGCACTGCATTTATTGATTTCTATTCATTAATTTATTTATTTTATTATTTATTCCAAATATCAAACTTAAATTTCTTTATAATATTATCAATTCTATCCATTATGGAGTTTTAAATTAATATCTTATTTTTCAGTAAGAAAAATGATGAAAGTGCAAATAATCCTAAATGGCAGATAAATCAAATTGCCCAAATAATAAAAACAATAATCTTATCTTAAATTTCATAACTTGAATTCTGAAATCCTCCACTTTATCAAAAGTTGAAAAAATATTTTAAAAAAAATCATAAAGATTGAACTAATATTGACAGTAGAAAAAAAGATGTCATTAACGATTCGGAAAAGATATGTCTTACTCATAACCCTTAAGACCAGGAATAATCACTGTACATATTAAAAAACACTAAATATAAATTACATGATGAATCATTTTTTATAGTGAATTCATAGTCTTTCTTTTATATCTTTCAATAAATTAGTTAAAGTGAGGATCTCAATTAATACAATAATTTTATTAACTTTTAATAAATTGAATTTTTTCAGCAATGAATTGAAGGTTTTTATTGATTTAGATATGAAAAAAATAACTAAATAATTTTATATAAGTTTTATCGTTTATCTATATTTTATTATACTTTTTAATCATTAATTTCAATAACAAGTATTAATTATGGGAACTTCCACTTATGTGTCGGATGCTAAAAAGAAAGAATTAATTTAGACACTAACATTTTTTGCTAATGAACAAATTCCTTATTAGGACAAATCGTTTTTTTAGGAAAAATTGGTGATAAAGGATCTCGTAAGTTTTCTGCCATAATTAGTGAAATCAAAAAATAAATTAGTTGGAATTAAAAAATACGAATAAGATAAATAGAAATAAGTCAATAAACTCAAACAGATAATTGCCTTAAAAGACGGAAATTTGAATGAATATAAAAAATATTGGCAATCTTTCGCTGCTGCAGAAAAATAAATATTAGAGTTGAGAAGTTACAAGCAATTCAAGTAAAATTAAATTACACAATTTCAACAGCAAATTTATGGAAATGTTACAGATTTACAAAGACAGTTATTAAATTGTAAATCATAAAAATCTCAATTATCCAATGAAGTGACTCGATTGAGTCAACAATTAGCATCTAAAAAGTCATAATATAATAACTAAATGATATAAAAGAATGAGAACCTCAATAAACCTATATATAGCAAAACCTGGAAATCATCCCCCAACAATCAATCATTATAGCCGAGGACTTTGCAGTAGAGAAATAATTCTATTTCTTAAGACTCTAAAAAGATCACAGATTTATAAAATTAATTGAGAAAAAATAAATGGTAAAAATAACAATTGATTCAAGAAGTAAATCAGCTGAATGAGCAATTACTAAAGTCAAACAATTATAATTTTGGAAATCAACAAAATCAATTGATGAATGGCAACAGCAAAGATTTAAATAATTTAATTTTGCAATTGGAATCTAAATTGAAGAAAAAGGAATAAGAAATAAATAATCTGAAAGATAATCTCAATTAAAAGGAGCAGGCATTGCAAAACATCTAGATGAAAATTTCGTAAATTTAACAAGGAAAATTATGGGCGCAGTAGCAGGTAGCCAAACAGAACAATGATTTCTCGAAGTAAAAGCAACAGTATTAAAAAGATATCCGAAATTTGTAAAAATAATTGGAGGAGCAAAAAAGAATCAGTCACAACCTAAACAAAGAGGCATAACGTATGAAAGGATAAGCCCAAAAGACTTTAAAATAATTGGATAGCTAAAAAAGAATCAGCGGCAATTTGACCAATGAAATCAAAAATTTAAGAGCCTAAGCTCACAAGACTTTATAACATTTAAATGATTAAAAAGCAGCCATCAGCTTCAACCTAAACAAAGAAATATAACGTCTAAAAGGATAGACCCAGAATACTTATAAATAATTGGAGAACCAAAAAAGAATCAGCGGTAACCTGACCAATGAGATCAAAGGTTTAAGAGCCTAACTTTAAAGGATTTCAAAATAGTTAAAAGACTAAAAAGCTATCAGCTACAACCTCAGTAACAAAATTTCAAAGGTGAGCAGATATGAGAGCCTATTCACTGGGGATGTTGTGGATTAGTAAAATAAGTGCAAATAATACCTCACAACTATCCTCTAGAAAAAGACAGAGCGACGTATTTCTAAGACCAAACTCATCTATCGGTTTGACCCTTACAGCAAGTCTAACTTTCATCAATACTTTGATAACAAAGAGCAGTTAGTCCTGCTTGTCAGGACCAGCAACGACTTAATTTTTGGAGGGTGGACGGAAGGCGGCTTCATCCCCAAGACCAAATCTGACAAGTCAGGTCTGCTGTTCTCCCTAACGAAGGAGCAATGCTTTGAATTGTCGCAGCCAAACAGAAAAGCCATTACTTATGACTAGTTCCATATCATATTTGGAAATTCGGAGATCGTGATCCAGTCCTTGAAGAAATAAGTGTCGTCTAAATTTGGGATTCCGAACGGGTTTTATGATTGCAGAGGCTACACAGTTGACCTGATGTTGGGGGCAGGAGAGGCCAGTGAAGTTTAAATCAAGACCTATGAACTGTTCCAGCTGATCTTTGAATGAAAGATTAAATATACATCAAATTATTATTATTTGTTATTATAACTAAAGAAATCCTGATATTAATTTTGAGCATTAATCATATATGTTTTTAACTTGATTCAACTTCTCTTAATAAATTTGAAACGTTTAATTCAGGATTTTACCCAAGTTGCTTCTGAATAAGTTGATAATAGTATCCATGTAGAGTCCTAAGCTCTCGGTGAGTGCCCATCTCAACTATGTTTCCACTCCTCATCACAATAATTCTATCGGCATTAATTACTGTCGATAGTCGATGTGCAATCACTATGATGGTAGGCTTCTGCTATCCACTCAGTTTGGCCAAACTTTCAATTGATGTTTGAACCATCTGTTAGCTATTGGAATCCAAAGCTGATGTAGCTTCATCAAAGATTATGACTTTAGGCTTGCGCATCAAAGCCCTAGCAATTGCTACTCTTTGTCTCTGTCCTCCACTCAAAAGTCCTCCCTTCTCTCCTACTTGGCTCTGAAACCCTTTGGGAAATTGCTTTTCAGTCCTCAAAAATTCCATGCATCCAGCCCTTTCTGCAGCATTATGCAAATCCTCAATATTATAATCTTTCAATCCATAAATAATATTTTCTTAAATGGTTCCTGAAAATAATGTGGCATCTTGATTGACAAATCCTATCTGCTGTCTTAGGCAAGTTGCATTGATCTCATCCTGATCATACTCACCATAGAGGATTCTACCTGATTAAATTTTATATAATTTTTAGATCAGCTTAATGATGGTTGATTTGCCTGAGCCACTCTCTCCTACGAAGGCAACATACTAGGCTCTTTTTATTTAGAGAGAAATATTTTTTAAGGTGATTGTTTTTGATGTGGGATACTTGAAGACAACATTTCGAAATTCGATGCTTCCAGCAATAGAATGATTCCCTCCCTTTACCTCGTCGACTAAAGGAATATAGTCTAGCATATCAAAAACTTTTTGAACTGCATAAGTGCCATTAATAATATCTGTATAGCTACTTGACATCCTGGAAGTGGCATTGGTAAGAGTTATGCAGTACATAATAAAAGATGTCAGCTATCCTGCAGTAAGCTCATTATTTCCAGATATAACCATCTTGCCCCCATACCATAGAACAACAGCAATGCCGATATATGGCAAAAATTAACTGCAGGAATTAAATATACCAGTGATAAGAATTTTCTTTCTTTGAATCAAATAACCTTTAGTAATGATTTAGCTATAGTTAGCAACCTCTTTATCCTCGGTAGAGTAGGCTTTTACCAACTGAATTCCTGAAAATTTTTAGGCAATTGATGCAGCTATTTCAGCGAGAACATCGTGGTACTTCTTTACGAGTACTTTATTATACTTACTGAACTGCAGGGTCATAAAAGTGTAAATGGGAACAATAAGAAAAATTATAAAAGCAAGTTTCCAACTTATGGTGAAGAGCACAATTATAGTAGATGCGACTACAGTAACATTTCTAAGCAAATAGGTGACGTTATTACTAATAGCTGATTTAGCTTGATTTACATCCGAGCTCAGTCTGCTCACCAAATCTCCCGATTTGTACTGTTCAAAGAAATATAAGTCATTCAAGATAAATTTTCTAAAAAAGTCATTCCGCATGTCTACTGCTAAGAATTCTTCTAAGAAATGGAGAACAATATACCTAAGATAATTAAATAACGACAAAAAGATTACTATGATGGTAAATTATTGCATACTGGCTTTGAGCTGATCTGAATTAGAGTCATTCTAAGTTGAAGTTGTGATTAAATCCAAGACTTGACCCACTTTTAATGGCAGAAGACTAAACGCAGTTGCGTAGAAGAGAGACATAGAAATGCTCATTACAGCATGAAACTTTCTTTTTAATGTATAGTTAAAAAGTTTACGCCAAATCGGCCAGGCTTACTTTTTTTATACCTGTCCCTTCTTTTTCTATTTTAAGGTGTCTTAGTTTTCAATATCGTTTTACTCATCTTATTTGTCAACTTAGGAATATCTTGTCATGCGACTGGATCTTCGTTTTTTGGAGGAAAATAGAGAGTTGCGATTAGCCTCTAATTTATTAGTTCCTCTATCTGATAGTTCTTCAAGTAAAATTTATTTATGGGGAACGTTCATTTGATTATTGCAGATAAAATGAAAGCAATTATAATTCTGACGAACATTGTAGAATTTATACATAATCACAAAAGATTTTATCAGGAAAGATAGTTTTAACTCATCATCTTTAACAAATAATTTAAAATTAAATTCTCTAAAATTGGAGAATATTAGCCTAATTATTTATTTTATATATTTTGTTAAAAATGATATTAATTTAATCTTGTCATCTGCTATGAAAAAATTGAATTATTAATTGTTTTTATGATATTGATATCGCAATATTCTATTAATGTAAAAAGCTAGCTCATTTTTAATATCTATACAGTTTATAACAGGAGAGAGTAAAAATGGCATATCGATAAAAAACACAATAACTTAAGAAAGCAATTCGGAAATAGCAGCTTGATAGCTTTTTTGCGTCCAAGAGAATACTTCTTGTGGAGAATCTCTAGGCTCAAACCAAAGAAGTACCATTAATAAGAGGAAATCATGAACCTTTAATTACTCATACTGTAGAATTCGCCATTGATGATCTTAAAAGATTAGCCAAACTATCTTAAACTGAACCAGGAATATAAACCATTGCTTAGTCAGGATAAATCGAATCGTTGGCGAAATACTTTTCTCCTGAGTATCGCAATTCTGATCGACAATACTATGCAACCCTTATTCTGTGTAATTATTATTACATGGAGCACAGTTAGCTCCCAAATCAGATATTTATCAATCAGATTTTACAAATTATATAGGAAAATGATGCAAAAATTATATAAAATTGCATAATCCTCTTGACTAACATCATCTACGATCACCCAATTTTTAGAGACCAACTTGTAAAACAGAATTCGTTTGCTGTTCGAATAACCTACCTCTTTTCCGTTGAAAAAGTAACAACCAACTACTTTATTTCTTTGATAACTCTCATCTATAGAACAATTTATAAAGTCACTTTCTAAGCATCATTTAAAAGTTTAATATCACCTTTAAACTAAATTCTCACTTCAAATTAAGTCCTATAACTTGATCTCATAAAACCTGCTCTTCGTTGCTTTAACATGCTTGCCAAAATGTTTCCTTAAGAAATAAGAAAAATTATAATATAAGGTCATCTTTTACGACGTCTTTTCTTCATCGTTCCAATCGCTAATGATGTAAAAATGATTAATCTTACCTTAATACTGATAGGGTCAACTCTAAACTAATCTTTTCATGTACAATTTAAGAAAAGTATGCTTCCATTTTTAAATAAAATAATTTTATCTCCTCAACAAAATAAAAGCATAGAATAGGACAAATAATGTAAACTAAAAATGTTTAGGGTCATTTACATTGCAATTGAGGAAAAATTAATGACAACTGCATAATTTATGGAAGAACCAATTGCTCAATTTATGCTTGAGGAATTCAAAGTTTCAGATGATTCGGAAATGTTGATAGAACTTGTCTATACATTTTCAGTTGTTTTATTGAATTTTCCTCGTGTAAATCACAAAAACTAAGCTATTTAAGGATCAATAGATGCTTTGATATAACGAGCGGCTGCTATAATGCCTGATAATCTTTAGATGTTGGGGTATATCAAAGAAGTAGACTATCTGAGAGAAAAACATAAAATGATCAGTGTATTATGACTATAGATAAAACCTTCGTATATAATATTATTACCGTTTTTTATCTTCAAATAATATAGAATGCTTTCCATGCCATTGAAAGATAAAATTTGAGACAATAATATGAGTCTTTTTCCAGATTTTATAAATTGTAAATGAATTATTAGCTTGTATTTGATAAAAATCACAATGATGAATATCTACCAAGATATTCTTATTATTAATCACTATTCATTTATGTCTAGTGTTTTAATACTCATAAAGATTGAGCAAAGCGGTTGATTTTTATTTGATCATCTCTGTTAATTGGTCAATCTTTTTGTGTTTTTATATTAAATTTTTCTCGTGATACACAATAGTGGACCTCTTTTCATTGAATATTGCCTTCTTGTTTTCGTAATGTTGTAAAGATGCAATTTCCTATTACTTAACCCTAACTAACTTTTAAAATTTATCAAATTATTTGTTCATAAACATCTTCTCGTAAAGCTCAAGATATTTACGATGCATTTACTCTTTAATGGGACGAAATTATTATAAGGCCCTGCTTTTTTGCTGCATCTATGTTTTTTGCTTCTAGAAAAGTTGCATACTTTAACGCATATTGTCTTCTTCGCTCGTTAATCCATTCAACTGATCATTGAATAACTCTTATTCGTACATTGACAAGCTTTAAACTTACTATCTCTTCTCTTAAACCTCTTAATCGAGCTATTGATTTTATTATAAAAGTTAATCTCTTTCATTTCTAACCGAATTGAGTTCTTCTTAGCTTTCTTTGGTCAATCTGTCATATTAATCTTGCAAATTAGCGATCTAATCCTCACAGTTATTAATAACCAGCTCATCGTTAACTTTTCTACTTCTCTTCAAATTTTCCTCGAGGCGCAAAACCTTTATCTTCCTATCTCTGAGTTATTTTTCCAGCTACTATATCATTTTTTTCTCCTCATGACACTGAATTTTAATTTGACTGATCATGCTCTTCATTTAGTCAATTTTAGTGAACCACATCAATTCAGTCTCAATGTATTCGTTCTTAATCATTTGAGATTCGCTTTAGTCTTCTTCGATCTTTATGTTTGAAATATTTCCTATCTTTTAGAACATGTCAATTAGTTTTTCGCTGTGGCAAATTTCCTAACCCATGAAGATCGGATTAACACCAGAATCATGAGTTTATCCCACTTTGACTCGACCTGCCATTTTAGCTTTATATAGCTGCATATAGGAAGGCTCCTATCGTTTCGGGCCGATGCCTTTCTTTGAATTTTGGTTAGGACTTTTTTTCATTTAAAATAAAGTTAATAAAATACGATTCCAAAAACCAAGTTTAGGGCTATCATTTTGTTAACGAATTTATCAAATTTTATAACTTTGGAGATTCATATTACCCGAATAAGTATCTTTAGGAAATAATCAAAATTTATTGATTTCCTTTTTTGCTCAAATTAATTATTGAAAATCAGAACAAAGAATTATTGAGAAGCAGAATAACCAATAAAATCATGTAAAATTAGAGGGATCCTCGAATCCTTTCATTCTTTTTCTATTTTTCTGTGTTCCATCAGGTAGCTTATCGCTGAGAAGCTCAAAGTATATTTTATAGAAATGCATCCACACAATAAATATTTTTCCAACATGCTATTTTCCTCCCGCTGTATGTGTGCACATGTAGGGAAAAGACCGATGCTTCACAAAATATTTGGTGATGATTGGTTCGATTATCAAATCTAATATTACTAGTTTTTACACGAACTAGAGAAATGTTTGCTCTCCTTTATCTGATTACTTGTTATCGAAGTGAAAGTAATGGTTTCCATCATTGTAGTTGTAGTTCAATTGACTCTCCTTACTTCGTAATTGCCATTATATCGATATCAGCTCTGCCATTTCAGCAGGACAGAGAATTATCGATCGGCCTGATGAGGATTCAGCCACAGCTCTTGCCGCTCCAATTAAGTGATTCAACTTACGAGAAAGGACTTATTTTGGAAAGAGCCATTGAGCTGAAAAATTAGTTTTCCCCTTGAGAAAATTTGCCAAATGTTCTTGAAAAAGTTCACGTAGAAGTTCAATACTCATTGAGTTAGCCATCATCTTTCTTTCTTCAAAAGCGGGATACTCTGCAAAATAAATTTGTTAAACATTATGAGAAAAGAATCCAGCAAGGAGAGGATTGGGCTCATATTGGCCAGTAAGCTAGTTTTGCTGATGCATACAGTAATAAGTTTAGAGAAAGGAGTGACTTCGGGCTAAAGAATGACGAACAACTGATAGATGGTGCTGACGCAGACAAACATCACGAAGACATTTGGGTTTGGGGTTAATATAAAACTTTGATTTCTTCGCATAATCGTTATCTGTAATAAATCGCTTCCATTATTAGATAAACGATTTTTCTGTTTTGATGAAATAGGGTAAATCTGGGGGTACCATAGTGATCACTTGTCGTATATCGAGTTCTTATATCAATTTGGATATGAACATTGAATGCTATTAATCCTTCTATAATCCAGCCAGCAAAATTTGATGATTTGATGCCACTTCGCGTGCTTTCTTTTGCTGACTCAAATATAATTTTTTAAGGATAAGTCCGTTTGGTATAAACTGACCCTATTTTTATTAATTTGATGCTTGAGTTTCAGCAGGCTTTTACTATGGTGGCAGATGATCGCTTAAATAGAGTTTGACTGTATTCGTTTTCTACTCTTAACGAATTGCAGACAGTTTATCATTAAATTAATAGCCGAGCACATTCAGGTTATGCAAATAATAATCTAGATAGTTGTTGTACTCGGCTTCGAGTCTCTTTAACTAACTCTCATTTTTTACAGATTATTTTTTCTTTTCGTACTATTTTGAAAGCTAATTAAATTTTAATTTTTCCACTTTGATGATTTTATTGTAGTCAACGATGGCTTGTCCTCTTTTGGTCTTATAATTGATGTTGCGCAGAGATTATATTGTATCACCTGTGGATGTTGTGGAAGCAGTTCTATATATTAATTTGGAAGATTGCCATAATATTCCGAAGAGTTGATATTTTTGCCTAATCATACCCACAATTATAATATTTGTTAATAATTAGTCTAATTTCAAAACTGATTGGGTTATGCTCAAGTTCCTAAATAAGGATAATTTTGTCGTATTTTATGATTGTAATTAAGAAAGAGTAATAAAGTAATAATAGATTTGCTTATTGACAAGAAAATCATCAGATGGCCAGATTGAAACCGCCACCGGTAAAACGTTTATCTGGAAGAATAACTTTTATATAGTCTTCCTGAGTTTTTCGATCTTCCTTAGTTTGTTGCTATCTCTTTTTTGCAGTAAAAAATTTGAGTTTATAATTCTGCAATTCCTTTTGGAGTCTTTCAAGTTCTATTTTATACTCAAATATGGTCTCTTCATAATTATTAATCTATTATCGCATTGATTTGATTTGTTACTGCTTTTGTTCAAGAGTTTATTAGTAGGCGGGAATCATGCGTTCTTATTCCACTGATGGCTGGCGTTTCAAGACTTATTGAAGAGACTTCAACTCCTTTTCTTTTTATTCCAAATTCTGCTCTCTTTTTCTTACTTCCTCCGTTTTGACGATTAGTCTTTTTTGTATTGATTGAATTTTAGTCATCAAATCAAAAGTAGATGAATCAGTGGCCTAAAGTTTCCTCCAACGATGTATATTCATGGGTTTTTAAATTTCCTCAGATAGTGATTTAACTTTTAGTTTACTTTCTGTATTTTATCTGGTCAAATTATGAATTTCTGCTTTAAGATCTGAAATGGCACTATTTTGATTTTGATAGGCCTTGATTTAATTCATAAGTGCTGCAATTTCTTCCTTTTGAGTTTAAATATCTACTATTCTATATTAAAGTAAAAGTACTTTTAGTGATATTGAGCCTCTCCCTTCTTCAGGGCAGACTCATTGATCTTTATCTTTTCATACAGTAAATCAGCTTCAGCACTGCGTCGAATTAGTTGAGTGCCAAGAATATCACGCTCTGAAACAACGAGTTAGTATTCTTATTGTAGTTTTTGTTTTTCATATTCGATTTCCCTGATGATGGCCTCTAACTTATTTTTTTCAACAAAGAAATTTTTAATTTTGTCCTCTTTTTCACTAATGTCATGCTTGAATTTATCAATCTTTTTTTATTAATCCTATATTTTTTTATCCTTCTTGTTGTGCTAGTTGTGCTACTTAACTAAATCTGCCTCCTTAGCATCGATCTCCTCTTTTAATTGAGTAATTTGATGAGTTACTCGCTTGTATCTATTACTATACTATTCTTTCTGCTATTGCACTTCAGCTAGTTTTTTTGAAACTAGATTTCGATCTGATCGCACTGCTTCATAGAGTGATTGCTGCTTTTTCAATTTTGCTTCAGTTTAAATATTCTGCTTCTGGAATTAAGCAATAAAATTGTCTCTGAGCTTGACTTCATCCCTTGAGTAAAAATATTTTGCTTCTGCTGTGGTTGCCTGAAAGGAATTAGCGTCCCGCTCCTTTTCAAGGGTGATAATTTCTCTGTTAAGCTTTTATATTTCTTTTTTTTGGCCAAACAATTCATTTTATTTTTACTTTAGAAGTTTTTCGCGATTGATAATTTATTCGTTTATCTTACGGTTGCTTGCTTCTGTCCTTTCCAGTTCCTTTTTATACATATCGCGATCTCTCTTCAATTTAAGAATAAAAGTTTTGTCCCTTCCCTCACTTTTCTTTTCTTCATTAAGTTCATTCTACAGTTGAGCTAGTCCCTCATTTATACGCTCTTTCACTGCCTCTAATTCTGTTCTAGTGAGGTTAATTTCCGATATTTATGCTCTTAAGGCTTCAATGGTGGAGTTAAGTTGTTCATGTTTGGTTGTTTCCTTGGCTAAAAGATCCCGAATACTCTGTAAATCCTTTTACTTGAGTCTCAGAAGCGAATTAAGATTATGATTGATTTCCTCTATCTATTGAATCTTCTTAAGTTCTACTGCTTATTCTTTTTCCAATTTTTTCAAATATTTCTTCTCCTTTTCAATTAAAATCTGAACCTCATTGACCTGACCAGCAATTTATTTATACTTATAATTAAGATCTCTTCTCTGATCTCTCGATTGAACTTAATCAATTTTTGCCTTATCAAACTGTACTTTAATAACTTAAAGTTCTTCCTTTTTTGCTTTTTTATTTTCTTATTCTCCTCTCACTCTCGATTACTGTTCGCTTTTGCGTTTAAGCATAGTCTGATAATCACTGTTAAGTTAATCTTTTTGAAGTTGGTTATTGTCAATCTTGTTTTTAATGTCTTGAAGTTCACTACGATTGGACTCCAAACTAATTGTTAAAATTTCCTTTTCCTTTTCTAGTTCCTCATTAGCAATGGTATATTAATGAACTGAAGCTACCTGCCCCTCAGTGATAGAGTCATTTTGTTCCATTAACATATGCAATTTTTTCATTTAAGCTTTCAATCGCTCTATCTTTTGCTTTGACAATTCTTCGTGCTAACGCGAGAGCTACAAATATTTATAAGTTTTAGCCACTTCAGCTTTCAGATAGGAAATAGTGTGGGAATCATCATTGGAAAACTTGAGAGCCGACTGAAGTTTTGCAGCCCCAGCAATGATATCCTTTGAGAGATCACGACACCGCCCTAAAAGCTTTTTTTCTTGTTAATGAGAATGCCTAAGCGCTCGATGGATACGTTCATACTAAATTCTGAAGCGATCAAGAGTTTGATCTGAGCTAAGACTAGCCAGTACCTCTTGAAATTCAGTTTCTAGTTACTAATATGCAATAGTTTCAATTCCGAATTCTTCGGCTTAATTATCCATTTAGTTTTAAAATTATTTGTTTAACAATCATAGAGAAGTTTCAAATATCAATGGAAAGCAATAATCATAGATTCTAATAAATCATAAGAGTAAACTATGATGATCAATTTAGAAGATAGATGGTTGAAATACGATAGTTGTTGTATTGAGTTTTATAATTAAGGATATCAATCCAATTATAGCTTGCTATATTTGCGGATGATGCATACCAATCCAGGTTAATATATTGAGTCAATAATTATATTTAATCAATGTCAGTCATTTGAAACTAAGTAAACTGCAAAACTATTCATAGTTGATTCCATTTTCTCCGGACCTATCACATTGCTCTAAAATTTAATTAACTTCCTTTTCTGTAATTTATAAATCGTAAAGTTTGATGATTTTACTCAAATCTTCCTTACTGATCAATCCATCGCAATTTTGATCCATGATTTCGAATACTTCAAATAACCAAGCTTAGCTTTCGCCTTGTTCTCTGTAACTAATTTGTTGTAATTATACTTGCCTAGGACTGTAATAAACTCTTAAAACTAAATGTTATCATCTCCGTTTTAATCAAATTGATGAATAATTCTATTAATATCCGTTTGTGTAAGTTGTATTTTCAGTTATTGAAAGACGATTTGAATTTCCTAATTTATAACAAAATTACTTATTTACTGATCTTCCCATTTCCATTTTTATCGAAGAGATCAAAAGCCCTTTTGAAATTTTGTATTTCCTCCTCGTTTAATTAAAATATTTTATCTAAATGCATGATAGCACCTCCTGAATAACAATGAAGATAATATGATATTTATGCACTAAATTTAATAAACATTCATAATATCATAAGTTATTCTAATCAGATCAGTAAAGATATGAACAGTCTTATTCAATTGCTTCTTATATTTTAGTTAAAACAGATCCAATTTGCTGTTATAACATCATTTCAAGCTGAGAAATGGTTTCAGTTGAAAGTCCTATATTAACAATAATGTACCATGCTTTTTACAGAATTGCACAGCTAAATCGATAGCCTTGTCGCCTTAATATATCACAATTCGTTCTTTTTTCCCTTCTTCAATGTTCACATCTACATAGAGAATGGGTAATTATAAATACTCTCTTCGTTTTTTTTATTTTTCACTTTACTACGGAACAGTAGTTTGTTATGATTGGCTGAGAGGAATAGCAATCTTGAAATCATCTTTGAAGTTAAGTAGTTAATTTTAAAACGTTATATCTTCTAAAAGTTTAGGAATTTCCTCCCATTCTAATTAATCGATGATTTCCATCTTTTTCTCTGATTCTTAATTGTTTTCCGTCTGAAAATTAATATTTCCTTAACATTTTTGTTTTAAATCTTATGGGGATAAATGCTATTTTATTTTAAATCGAGTATTTTGTTTACATTTGTTAGTTATACCTTTTGACTCTTTTTACTTTGGCTTTTTATTTGAAGGCTTTTATTTTTTATCGGCTTTTAGGGACTATTTTTGTTTGGCCTCGTTTTAAGCTTTTACAGGGATATTCTACTTATAACTCAGAATATGATGCAGCTAAATTTGCTGGATCTAAGGATTAGATCTCTTTATTTTTTAAAGAATTTTTTGCCTTCTATTTCCAGCCAGTTATTTTGATTTTTTTGAGAGAAGAGGTTGTAAAGATTGCTATTCAGTTTAATGTTCTAATTTTTCTTCAGGACAACTTGAACTTGACATCATTTTTGTATCTCTAAAACATTTCAAAGAATGTTGGATTTTGGTTATTTCTTTTGGAGTTGGTTTTAAGATATCATGTTAAAAAGTTAACGGTTATTTTTTAGTGAAGAAAATATATCTAGGGTCATTCTAGTTCGATTGTATTTTATTATCATTTATTTATTGAGAAAGTTATTGAATTATATCTTGAATGAGGCTGGAATCGAATGTCAAATTTTACAAACAGCAAAGAGCTATGATAAGGTTGAGTAGCGTAAATGTTTTACCTTGAGAGATGCTAATATATAAATAATAGCACTTTTTGAGTTATTCCGAAACTTATTTGGAAGAATCAGTGTAGCTTTACTAATCGCTATATCTAATATACTTCAACTCTTTCAAGATAGCTAAAAGTTGCCTGTAAGTGAGTTTATTAACATCCCATATAAATTCCGATTTATTAAAGAAGGTGAATAGAAAAAAGATGGTTTTGCGTAGAAAATAATTTTAGCAGGGATTCTATTGCTTTTTATTAGATTTTTATTTCATGAATAAATTGTTTTAAGACAGTTAGTTCAATTATATATTGTCAATTTTATTGCAGTTGTTTTTATAGGTCTCAGTCCACATTCTCGTTTATATTCTATCTTTCTTTGTATCTGCATGGGTTTTTGTTGGTCTGATTATCTCCTTATTTGGAATTTAATTTGCTTCATACTATCTATTATAGTTGGCTAGGACAGAATGCTGAAGCAATGGCTTACTATTGATACTCCTTTATGGAGGGCGTTTATTTTAATCTTTTTGTCGACCTTTCCATGAATTCTTTTCGTTTTATTTATATTTATCATTTTCATAAAGTTTTATCATGACTGATTCAGTTAGTATTATAATATGACTAACTTTATAATATTCTTTTGTAGATAATAGAAGAAAACAATGTCATATACTACATTGTATTGAATTAACTAAAGAAATCATCTCTCTTTGTTGATAATAGTTAGCAAATACTGAGAATTTAAATAATTATTCAGTCAAATAACGGAAGAAGTCTTAATTAGATAAATCAAATTAGATAGACATATGCTTACAGGTATCACTTTGATTAATTCATCATTTTAGGGTCTTTTTTATATTTACATGGAGCGAAATGTTAGTTTTAATCTTGGATCGATAAGTTTATAACAATCTTTGATCCTAAAGTCTCCTTAAATTAGCCATTGATATCACATGCTTTCTTGAGATCCTTGGAAGTTATTAAGGGTTTTATTTTTCATATCGCTTTACCATAATTGATTTTGATCGACTGGCTTGTTTTGCCTCTACTAATTTATCAAAATATGCAATTGAACTCATTTGTCTCGATTAGAGAAGTTTATGAAGGAGTATATAATAAGTTGCCGAATTTGAATTAATTTGATTTTCCTGAATATCCTGAATAAAGCCAGAATACCCTAAAGTTTTCATTTATTCTATCAATTCAGATTAGAGTTGAATTTTTTAATTGGGAAAAATGCCTTTTGTGATTGGCTGAATATGCGACCTGCAAAAAGAATGATTCCTTATTTGGCTTATTTTTAATCTGTCTTTCGGGTTAATTTGCAACATTTTTCTTAAAAGATCCTGCGCTTGAGTAGATAAATGGCTCGGGATATCATATTTTGCTTGCTTTATCAAATTATATATTTATGAGGGGTTTTAATGCTAAAATGGCAAAAACCCGCATAGCATTGTGTATAGAACTATTCCACAACTCCAGATGTCAACTTTTTACGGATCATATGCATTTTGAATTAAGATTTATGGAGCAGCATAACAGGGACTTCCACATGCCGTCTTTAGCTGCTCACCCGATTGATATAGATTACTTAATCCGAAATCGATTAATTTAATGGTATCACCAGAACCATTATTACTAATAAGAATATTTTCAGGTTTTAAGTCCCTATGAGTAACTCCAAGTAAGTGGAGGTATTCAACAGCATTGAGAAGTTGTTGAAAAAAGCAGCTGGCTTTTAGCTCCTCTAAACGATTTCTTAATTAATTTAATTATACTTTTGATTTTTGATGATCATTTAATACAATTATCCTCCTGAAACGTTCTCCATAACAAAATAAATCTTTGCTTTAGTTTCCATAATCTGAAAAAGTTGAGCAATATTTGGATGACGCAGTTGTTTGATAATACGCATCTATCTAGAGATATTTATTTTATCCTTCGAGTCAACAATTAGCTTTTTATGTAATATCTTAATAGCAACTTTTTGTTGAGTAGGCAAGTGTATGGCTTCTCTTACTGTAGCAAAGGTACCTGTTCCAATGTTTTTTCCTAATCTATAATTGCCAACTATTTTAGCTTTGTATCGAGTTTAATTTTATTATTCATTCATTTTGATTATTCATCCAATATATGTTACAAATAAACTTCTAATTACTGAATACAAACTTCATAAATTTAATATGTTAAAATAATTTTCATTAATAATATAGTATGAGTAATCCTGTCTGCCTCAATTTCCAATCCAACAAATCATTGAAAATATATTTAATTTTGTCATTAAACTTCTTTGATGACTAAAGTATGTTTAAAACTATATTAAAGTCACTACTTTTAGTGTTATATAAATATTTAATATCTCGTATTGGGTCTTAAATTAAGATGAGGAATAAAAGAAAAGGGAATATAAGTTAAGAAGACTAATAAATTGAATTTATGAGAAAAGATTCATATATGACTCAAGACACCGAGAGCAATATAAGAGAGACTTCTTTTTCCATAAATTAAAATACAACAAACAGTATCATCCATCATCACTCCGATGAAATCCGTTAATTAAAACAATTGATTATAAGAAATACAAATTTTAGCAATAACATCAACCATTATATTCCTACCCTCAGATCACTAACTTTCATAATATTCTTTATTGCAGTTACTTATTTAATTTTAAGTAGTGTTCAAAACAGATATGATTCCGAAATAGAAGAGCTCAAACTTAAACAAATTGAAATGAAGAGAGAAATCAATTATCTGACTCGTGTAATCTAAAATATTGAATTCAAATTACAATAATTTTAAAAGTAATCGGATAAATTAAGCAATTAAATATTAGATATTCATATGAACTAGCTAATCAAGGAAGATAGCAGCATGAATATCCTTAAAAAATATAGCAATTCTTTAAATTTTAGCGTCGATTGTAGAAATAATAACGAGGAAAAATTTACAAAACATTTTAAATTTTTCCACTCAAACGTCACATCTATTGTTAGAATAAGCAGTACTAATGATGAGCAATTCTTCTATAGCAAGGATCCTTTCCCTCAAAATACCGTTTCCTATCTATAAATTAAAATTGAGACTACTCTTTCCAATAAAATCGCCATGGGGATAATGCCTCATGAAAAAAGAGAGCAAAATTGTATCTACTGTGACAGCACTAGGATATATTATCTCTATGCTCAAAATGGATATATCTATAATGGAGAAATTTGTGGTTTAATGAATAAGGCAAAAGAAACTAAAGTTACCTTGATTAAAGAAGGAGATATAATTAGCATGTTCGTCAATTTGAAAGATTTTACGGTAGCTTGGTACGTAAATGGTCGATACGTTGGAAAATAAACGATAATGAACGAATTACAAACAGTTAATCTGTATCCTTTTGTGTAAATGACGAACTATGGAGACCATGTTACCATTTTACAATGATCCATCTGCAGTTTTATAAAAAAAGAAGTTTGAATTATTATTGATGATAGTAAATTGCATTTAATCCTTTACTAATAAAATAATTCATTGGAATTATATAATTTGCAGGATAGATGAATCATTTTCCCATTTTCCTTTTCTACAAATGAGTAATTTATTGAGATAATTCTTAATTATATTTCTTAAAAATTTCTATTTTATGACAATAGTTATATTAATAAATGGAAGAATTATCCTAGCATTATATACTTACTTCCACTCTTTCCCCTTCGTTTAATTAAAAGCAATGGAACATCATTATAAGAGAACCCCCCAAATTATTTCAAAGTAACCAAAGGAAGATTCATTAATTTCTCAGCAAATCAGGATTATAAAAAAAGAATTTGCTGGAAAAATTTAAAAGAAATCATCGCACCATTTACAACTGGTTTCTATTGGCTACTAGAAATAGAGTCTAAATTTAACCATACATTTATCAACAAATTTTACAAAATCCATCATCATTTCACAACAATTAAATCAGCATTCCTATTGAATCGAGCTTTCCTCACAGAAAATCAAGAATGATGGACAATTAAAATCATAAATGGTTAAACTAAGAAGTACAATAATTAAAGCTTCGATAATCAATCGATTTAAATGATAATATCGATGGCCATTAGTTATATCTTCGGACATTTGATGCCTGTAAAGGCGACCGTTATGTACCATATGATTGCAATAGGCATATGTTGAGTTAGCAAAAACGTATGAACTATAACTTTCATATTAGAACCAATCATAAGCGATCAACAACAACTCTTTCATCTAAGGAAAATTGTTTCCAAAAATTTGCATAATGGAAGAAGGATGTCGAGAAGAGTTCACTGCTCACTTTTCAAGCTGTTTTAAATGATTAGAATCTAAATAGTGAAAAAGGACTTCAAATTTTGCTTAAGAAGCAAGGTTGTCGAAAACTTGTCTTGATTAATCATCAAAGGAAACCTGTAAATTATTACCTTCGACCTCATCGATAATCAATGAATAAAGAATGATTGTTTTTGATTTTTTCTATTTAGATTATTTAATACCGAATTGAAGAAGATATTCATAATTATCTATATGTACTATTTTCATATTTTATTTACTAAGATATTCCCATACATATTAAAAGGAAGATAGTTAATATCTAATTCAATTTTGATTTACAACTAGTAAGCGAAATATATTTTTAAAACAAAAAGAATGTAAGATAATTTTGCGATATCTATCTATATTTATCGAAAAGAAGTAAAAAATCATCTTTGATCAAGATAAATTTTGTTACAATAATTATTATTAAAAGATTTTACGCAAAATAAGATGTTTTAAGAAAAGACAAGAATATTTAATCGGAAAGTAAGTAAATCATAGAGTATTTTATGTTTAAAAAATTATACTTTATACAAAAACAAAAATTCAAATTTAATTTTATGAAATCAAATTAAAGGGTCTGTAAAATTATTGTAAATTCTAAAAACAATTATTTTTTATTATTTTCTCACTGCAAACAAATCAGCAAACTTCAACCATTGATATTTTTTTTTTAGATGTTGCTAGTTTATTTCGAGCTCTAAGGTAAACATTTGAAAGTTCAGGCACCCCAAAATTAAATGGTCCTCCAAGTAATAATATTTTTTTGTAAAGATAATTTAATTTTATATTCGAATTCTTTAATTTTTTTGATTTTCTCTTTAGAGGTTATTTCCCAACAATT
>Ga0302191_10000524_pt1 | contig 24536 bp, 17 predicted proteins | sample II_Bog_E3_1_FD_198775 | JGI IMG/M metagenome (GOLD analysis project Ga0302191, IMG submission 198775) | Peat permafrost microbial communities from Stordalen Mire near Abisko, Sweden - II_Bog_E3_1 | ecosystem: Environmental > Terrestrial > Soil > Wetlands > Peat | place: Sweden: Abisko...
AATGCGCCACGACATTATTTTAACAGAGTATAAATATTCGACTCGAAATCGAGCGTGGGGTTATTCCCACCGTGGGTTCGAATCCCACCCCTTCCGCCATTTTTCGAAATTCATGTTTTCTGACGCCGTGCCGATAGGCGCGGGCGTCCCGAAGACGGGTGTTGAGAGAAATATAGCCTTGATTAACAACGAGTTGCCACTCATCACGTGGCGTGAGAGAAAGTCGTTTTTCGGTCAGGTAGAAGTTCGAACCGGTCTTTTGGAGAAATTCTTTGATTTCTTCCAAATCTTCACTCGAAGCCCATTTGAGGGCTTCACTGCTTGCTTGTACGAACCGGATGGTGGGCGTGTTCCACTCGTTTCATTGAGATCCCTTGATGGTGCCTTTCTTGGGATGAGGGGAGCTTCCTGGGACAAAGTAGCAATCACAATGCGAGAGGAGGGATGGCTTGAAGAGAATGATGCTGCACTTCTCGCTTCGCTATGGCGTTTCGGAACGCTCATTCAGAATACCGATATGCATTTTAGAAATGCTTCCTTTGTCATTTCCCCCAATAAGTCTGCCAAACTGGCCCCGGTTTATGACATGCTGCCGATGCGCTACCGCCCACAAGCTGAGGGGAAAGTTCCTGGCATTCAGCAACTCATTGTATCCGATCCATCCGCCAGGGAAGTTACAATAGCAGAATCCTTTTGGCAGAGAATCGCTGCGTCTTCACTGGTGTCCGATGAGTTTCGTTCAATAGCGGCCACTCATGCCGCGACCCTTAATTTCTAGGGTCAAGCGCACCAATTTTTCGAATCGAGGGATAGGTAGTGAAATTTTCCCCGTGTGGTAATGGGAAAAATTATTTACAGAGAGAACTTGCATGCCCAAGACAAAGCCATGGAGGGAAATTTCCCCATGAACATGATTTAAAACTGTTCTGATTTTCCAGGGCACAGTCGATGTTCATCCATTCTGGTACTTTAAAAATTCAAGGATCCCAAAACCGCATGGGCCTGCCTCGTAACAGACTTCAAAGCTCCCTCCCTCATGCACACGACAGAGTTTGGAAAGAAGCTTCTCAATGGCATGTAGGTCGTTGCTGATCTCCCCCATGTGCCTCACCTCTCTACTTCCTCCCCCTTCCGCAATAGCGATGCTGATGTTCTCTTTGTGGACATCAAGCCCAAGATAGTATGTATTTTGCTTCATGGTGTGGTTGCTAGTTCGTACCTGCTTGACTGGTCCTGCGGATGCCCTCAAAGGGCACTCCCTCTATCCCAGTCTGTGGCTCGGCTCCGCTTTGGCAGAGCAACCCACGTGTTAAATCAGTGAACGGCAATCACACCACCTCTTTCCTAATCACGGGAGCTCTCACGCCTAAACTCGGCGTCCATAAAGTCTAGGCGCATATGAGCATTTTATACTTTCATGACCGCATAATTACATCGGCACAGTTTGTTGATGTTTTGAACAGATCGACATTGGCCGAGCGTCGTCCGGTTGACGATTTGAAACGTATTGCTGACATGCTTTCTCACGCGAATCTCGTATGCACTGCCTGGGATGGAGATATTCTGGTTGGGGTTTCCAGGTCGCTGACAGACTTCAGCTATTGTTGTTATCTTTCCGATCTGGCCGTAGATGTTGCGTATCAAAAAAAGGGAATCGGCAAAGAATTGATTCAGGTCACGCAGTCAAGGCTTCATCCACATTGTAAGATTATACTTTTGTCTGCGCCGAAGGCGGAAGGATATTATCCAAAGATTGGCTTTAACCATTTTCACTCAGCATGGATTTTGCAACCGAAACAATGACGGAAGCGCCTAACAAATCATTGGAGGGAACGCTAAGCGTCGCCAACTCTGTTAGCCACTCAATCGGACACCACTGGTTTTTGGCTTTGCAATTGCAATGAACACGCGCAGCATTTCTACTTCGAAATACTTTTCATGGATGCTAAAATTAACTTTGAAACCGAAATTCGCATTATTCTAGCCAAACATGCCCGCCTTGGTGTGGACATAGAGACGCTTTCTTCAGATGCAGATCTCTTCCAAGCGGGGATGACTTCACTGGCCAGCGTTAATGTGATGCTTACACTCGAAGATAAATTTGATATCGAATTTCCCGATGAGCTCCTGAAACGGAGCGTTTTCAGCAGCATTGACACAATTCGAAATGCAGTTGAAGGAATCATCCCTTCTTAATAGACCGTCATAATGGGGGGAAGATGTCGTAGCATATCGAGCGATGGTTACATTCCCCTGACTACGGGATGGTCGCTATGCTGCGTGCCTCCCGGAACAGTCAGAGAGCCGACATATTGGGACGAAGTTTCTGATCACAACTGGATTGCCTGCGATAAAGGCGGCACGGTAGCGGCTGCCCTGCGCAGTGCAGGTCGCTGGTCTCTGGACAACCCCCCACTTCGTTTCGATGCCAAAGATTGGTGGTTTCGCCTGCGCTTCGATGTGCCTCCCACTGCAAGGCCACACGCTTTGACGTTTGGAGGACTGGCCGGGCTGGCCGAAGTCTGGCTTAACGGCGAACCCCTCCTCACCAGCAACAACATGTTCATCTCGCACTGGTGTGCTACCCCCAGACTATCTACGACTGGAAACGAGATTTTTATTCGTTTCGCTTCACTCGATGCTTGGCTCACCCAGCGTCGCCCGCGCCCGCGTTGGCGTGCCCCGGTGGTGGAAAATCAGTCACTTCGCTGGATCCGCTCTACACTACTCGGTCGCATGCCGGGCTGGACACCACCAGCAGCTCCTATTGGGCCTTGGAGGAGTGTCTGCCTTATTGAATGTGGACCTGTAGAACTTTCTGATCTGCGATTATGCAGCCATGTTGAAGATGGCAACGGTATCGTTACGTTAGCAATGACCGTGCACCAAGTCAGTGCATCGGCTCACTTTGAACTGGAGCGTAATGGCATTGTGTATCGTGCCAAAATCATGGATGGACAAACCACCCTGATCGTACCCGATGTTGCACTTTGGTGGCCTCATACGCACGGCGAACCCTCACTATATCAGGCCCGCATCATTCTTCATCCACGCGGCGGCAGTGAAGCTATTGCTGTCGACCTCGGAGCTATCGGTTTCCGCAGTATCAATCTGAACACTTCCGACGGCGACTTTGCATTACGTATTAACAATATACCTGTATTTTGCCGGGGTGCCTGCTGGATGCCACTCGATGTGGCAAGCCTGCACTCGACGCCGCAAGCCTGCCGTGCCGTGCTTGAGCGGGTGCGAGATGCCGGGATGAACATGCTGCGCATCACTGGCAATACCGTCTACGAAGAGGATCACTTCTACGACCTATGCGACGAACTGGGTATCCTTGTTTGGCAGGACTTCATGTTTGCCAACATGGACTATCCATTCGAAGATCACTCGTTTTCTGCCTCTGTGCGCGATGAGGTTGTCCAACAACTTAAACGGTGGCAGGCACGCCCCTCGTTTGCCGTCCTCTGCGGTAACAGCGAGGTTGAACAGCAGGCGGCCATGTGGGGTACCCCACGGGAGCATTGGGCGCAGTCGGGTTTCGACCACGAAATCGCTGATCTGGCACACACATGGTGTCCCGATGTGCCATACTGGCCTTCAAGCGCGCACGGTGGAGCCTTTCCTCATCAGAATAACGAGGGAACCACATCTTACTATGGCGTCGGTGCCTATCTACGTCCGCTGGAGGATGCCCGCTTTTCAGGGCTGCGCTTCGCAAGCGAGTGCCTCGCCTTTGCCAACGTGCCGCCCGATTCGACGATCCAGCGAATGCCCGGAGGCCACGGGCTGCGCGTGCATAGCCCCGAGTGGAAGGCCCGTTCACCACGAGATCTCGGTGTCGGCTGGGACTTCGACGATGTCCGCGACAACTATCTTCACCGCCTATACCGTGTCGATCCACTCACACTGCGTAGTAGTGATTACGAACGCTACCTCGCGCTGAGTCGCGCAGTCAGTGCCGAAGTAATGAAATCCACTTTTTCGGAATGGAGGCGTGGCCAATCAAGCTGTCGTGGTGCTCTTGTCTGGTATTTAAGTGATCTGTGGCCAGGGGCCGGCTGGGGAGTGCTCGACGATCTAGGGGTACCGAAGGCTGCATTTCACGGCATCAAGCAAGCGTGTGCCCCGGTGTCAATCTTCATCAGCGATGAAGGTACCAACGGGCTGGAGATTTATGTCGTGAATGAACCCAACTGCGAGATTGCAGTAAAGATTGAAGTGGCACTTTACCGCGAGGATGGCCTTCTGATGCACCGGAACGAAAGATCCCATGTTATCGCCGGACGGGGCATGTTGACATTGAATGCGGTGGCTTGTCTGGAAGGGTTTGTCGATCTGTCGTATGCCTACCGTTTTGGCCCACCTGAATATGAACTTTTAGTAGCAACCTTGCGGGATGCAGATGACGCTCAGCTTTCCCAAGCCGTTTACTTTCCCAATGGATTTTCGAACCGTCGTGAACGCGATATAGGATTGGAGGCGAACATGACTCGGGACGAGGATGGCATCTTAACCGTATCGCTGAAAACTCAACAATTTGCCCAATCGGTGAATTTCGATGTGCCGGGTTTTATCGCTCAAGACGAGTATTTCCATCTTGTTCCCGGCTCAGAACGAAAGGTGCGGCTCATTCCCAAGAATCCAGAAATCCAACCTCTTCCTGGAGGCTTTGTTTTCACACTTAACTCTTGGACAGCAACAGTAATAAAGGTTGAAGTAAATGGCATCTGAAGCACACCCATTATACTTCGGGATGACGGGCGCAGAATCCTTCGGATGGTTTCACGAGCCCGTCAACAGCACGCGCTCAAAGATGGGATTAGTGCTGTGCAGTTCATTTGGCAACGAAAACGATGCTACCTATCGCAGTCTCCGCAATCTGGCTTCAGCAGCAGCTGAAAAGGGAATAGCAACCCTTCGTTTCGACTACTACGGAAGCGGGGATTCCGCCGGAGCAGATACGGAGAATGATCATCCCTCGGCGTGGTTGAGCGGGATCCATGCTGCAATCGATGCGTTGCGAAAACAGGATAACATTGAAAAAATATGCATTTTGGGCATACGGCTTGGTGCATTGCTTGCTGCTGTTGTTGCAAACGAGCGAACCGATATTTGCGGATATATTGCATTGGCTCCGATTCCCAGCGGACGCGCGTTCCTGAGGGAAGCACTGTTGCGTAATGAGCAAGAAACAAGGGGGGAAGAATTCGATCTGGAATTGGCCGGCTATGTCTTAACCCCCCTGGCGCAAAACGAATTCAAGTCACTTGACCTACTCTCGATGACGTGCGCTCCTGCCAAGAATGTACTCATCATTGCCCCAGATACCCGTCGTGCAACCCAGCAGTGGATCGCACAACTTTCTGCACAGGGAAGCCATGTTGAAATCGATACCCAGTGTGATTTGAAACCGGTCATAGAAAGAGGTGGTCATAAAAACATACCGCACTCCCTTATTGAACGAGTGACAACTTGGGTCGGTAACTGTGCGGTCAATGTCGGTTATTTACCCTCAAGAGCCCTGGTTACCGAGACAAAAAATGTCTTGCATCTCAACGGAGTATGCGAGACGCCGATAACGCTTTGGGCTGACAGTATTCCCTTGTTTGCCATCCTCAGCGAACCCGAGCGTCAACCTGTGCATAATATCTGTGTTTTTCTCAATGCCGGCGCAGGCAGACGAACCGGTCCGAGGCGATTGTATGTCAACTGTGCACGTGCTTGGGCTCAACAAGGGACGGCAGTGCTTCGACTCGACATGCCGGGTATCGGGGATAGTGAAGACCCTCCCAATTATGCTGAAGGTGAGGTCTATACGATCAATTCAACACAGGCCATTGCTACCGCTGTGCAGTATATGCGGTCACGCTTTGGCGATAATGTCTATTGCCATTTGATCGGTCTTTGCTCGGGTGCCTACCATGCGCTCAAGGCAGCAATCGCTGGCACTCCAATACAATCGGTAGTACTGATCAATCAACTGGCCTACTTTAGACCCGCGGAAATAAAAATGGGCGATCCGCGACTGATCTGGGAGCTTGCCTATTACTTGAGTGTGCTTGGTCGTCAAAGTGAAGCGACAGCAGGCTATTCTCGGACAAACTTGATCCTGCGCCGCGGCAAGTGGAAGCTCATCCATTGCTGGTTTTGGCTGAGAAATGCATTGCGCAATGCATTGCGCCCACTGGCTATCGCAATACCAAACGATTTGGAGGGTGAACTTCACGCTCTGGCACGGAGCAATATCATGATCAATATGCTGTTTTCAGGACAGGATGCCGCGTCTCAGCTTCTTTACCTCGAAGGCGGACGCACGGTCACGACACTGCAACGGCAAGGCAAAATAAAAATCAGGACTATCCAGGATGCCAACCATGCTTTCACATCGAATGAGGCCCAAGTTTCTGTTCGGGCAGAACTGGAGAGCATCGTTCATGAGGCAGCGGCGTCCACCGTTCGTGGGAGTTGATTTCTCGTCGGCCTTTGCTCAGTTGCCCCATCGTAAGAGTCTATCTGCCTGCGCTCGCGAGATTATGTATTGCTTTCATTTCAAGGGAGCACGGAACAGCTCGTGATTGGGCGGATAGCCGCGACAAAGCTCAAGAAGATACGTTGAGGCCATTTTTGATAAGGATTTTTATCGTTTTGTCGATTCAGCCCTAATTTTGGCTCATCCTCGATAAGGATATTTTATCGTCTTGCTGATTCAGTCCTGATTTTTGCCGACACTTTATAAGGATTTCTTATCGTTTTTGTCGATTCAGCCCTAATTTTGGCTCACTCGTCACTTTTTAGCTCATCGAAGGGTGGTTTTGGTGGCACCAGACAGGTCTTACTATTAGTGATTCTAATCGACGGGGAATCAACTCAACGACGGAGAATCAACACAACAATGAAAAATACACTAAAAACACTAGTCGTGCTTACCGCGACACTGGGTTTTGCAACCCTGGCCAGCCCTCAGGCGAGGGCAGCCTTCACCATCACCGACGGTGTCAATGTGACGCCGTTCTCGGGATCAACCCTTGACACTCTGGACGGTGCCTCGGCCGACCCGCTTGTGAGTTTCACAGGCGTGGCTGGCTATGAATCCGGATCAGCTCCTAACGACTACGCGGATCCTCTTATTGGAAGTGCCACGGCAGCCGCTTTTGGACAGACGCCGGGAATTGCCGGCAATCTGACCAGCGAGTATGCTGCCGTTCAGAATGGTGGCACAGCGACAATGACATTCAGTGCTCCAGAGGACTATCTGGGGATTCTGTGGGGTTCAGTGGATGGCTACAACACCCTCTCCTTCTACGATGGATCCACTCTGATCGGTTCGTTGACAGGAGATAATGTTCTGGCTGGAGCCAATGGAACCCAGAGTGAATATGTAAACATAAAGTCCTCAAGCGCCTTCACCAAAGTCGTGGCCAGTTCATCGTGGAATTCCTTTGAATTCGCCGATCTTGCCTACAAGGCTGCTCCGGGAGCTCCCACTCCTCCGATAACTGCCAGTCTGGCATTTGCGGGCATTCTGCTTCTCCAAGCTCTGCGCCGCAAGACGGCCTAAAGACAAGAGATCTCAGAAAACTCTCTCAACCCTTCACAAAAGCCCCGCCTTTCTCTAAAGGCGGGGCTTTTTTTAAAATGGAGGAACCCCCTCTTATAATAGTTCTCACGGCAAAGCTAGCTCATGCCTCCAAGACCGTCGCCCACCTTTGTCGATAGCGGGTGCGATTGACGTTCCCTTTCTCCATCAATACTTTCACAATGCAATTTCTTCTGTTTTGTTTGAGAACTCAGGCAACCAGCGTTTTTAAGTCAGAATAGTACCTCTTCGAGAAGCAATGCCTCACGATCAAAGCGAGATTTTCAACCAAGGGGTGGGTGCTCATGAGGGATCAAATGCCGGAGCCAGAGAAATTCCATCAAGTAGATGGCTTGAAATGTCGTTACTGGTCATCATCATGGTGATTGGTATTTGGCTAAACATTTCATTTCTTAAAAATCAGGACATCTGGGTTGATGAAACGACTCAACTCAGCGGGTTGACCCTTGACCCAATCGCGATCGTGCCGTGGCTTTGCGGGGAAAATCCACAGCGGTTTGGCGTGCCAGGCGACCGAATGCCTCCGATGAGTTATTGGGTCGGCTGGCTATGGGCTAGAGCCTTTGGCCTTTCTGAAATTTCGATGAGGATGATGGGAGTGACCGCCGTGGCCTGCGCGGCACTACTCATCGCAGTGGCGGCTCGGAATGCCTGGGGACAATGGGCAGGCGTTTTGGCAGCGGCTGTCTTTCTGTATTCTCCGAACACATTGGTTACCAGTGTCGAAATTCGGGCGTATCCGCTATTTATCTTGATTTCAGCGGCAGCAATCTACTTCTGTGTTCGAATTCTGAAGGCAACACCGACGGTACTGCTCAGCGATTGGGGCTGGCTCGCCGGTTGCTGCATTGCTGGAATTTACACACATTTTTATGGGGTGGTACTGGCTGGCTCGGTGATCTGTGGAATGACCGTGATATCGCTTTGGCAACCAGAACTCCGTAAGCCATTGGTAGTGATGGCAGCAGTGATCTCTTTCTGTTCGTTCGGGATGGTGGCTTTTGTGATGGGTGCCAGTCAAATGGGTGGAATTGGCACCGAGGGGCTGAGCGTTGGAAGTATGGCCAGATTCATCTATCGGGCACTAATTGGACATCCTAGCCTGGCAGTTTACCATACAGTGACGATCTTTGGCATGGTCGCTTTTGTCGTGATGCTCGCTTTGGCACTATTTCCGAAACAAACCGGTGGGAAAATTTACTGGATGCTGATGATCGCCTTGCTGGCGGGGTGTCTGGCAGCCGTGGTGGCGAAAGCGCTGATCGGAAAATTCGATGCCCTTTCGCCATCGTATAATATCTGGCGTCTCCCGATGCTTTCTGTGTTGGCCGGTTCTGTTGTCGCGATTCGTGAGCGATGGCTCAGGGTTGGCGGAATCGGGGCTACGATGGTGATCATTGTTGCAGGAGCTTTGGCTTCTGGAACAATCCTAAGAAACCCGACGATCTTCCGGCACACCCCGCATCGTGAGGTTGTTGCCATGATAAAAAACAACTCCGTGGATACAGTGGTTTATGACAGTGCTGTAGGTTGGGCAGGGGCATACTTTCCCCTCTTCTACAGTGAAGGCTGCAGGTTGAACCAATTATTGTTTAAGCAGAGCTCCTCCGGGCTCACAGATCTGTTTGAACTTCCGATGATGCGCGAGAGTACCCTTGCCCAACTCCCCACGCGCGTCGTACTGATCGGAACAGAGAACCAGAGCATGGAAGACACCGTAGCCATGTGCAGAGGAAAATCGCCAAGGGTTGCCGTATCCTCAAAGGTATCCGGGATTTTGGAATCGGCAGGTTACTCCAGAATTAGCTCCGGCTCACTCCCGGCTCAGGATGCCGTATCCTATGCAATCTATCAAAAATCTGCCAGCATACCAAAATAAGGGTTTTTTTGAAATTTCACCTCTCCATCTGAATCACTCCATCCGCAGGGATTATAAGCCAGCATTTTTTTTGGTGATAATTCTCGCTGGAATGCCGACTGCGGTCGCGCCGGCTGGAACATCGCTGAGAACAACAGCATTGGCACCTATTTTTGCATGATCGCCGATCGTGAGACTGCCGAGAATCTTAGCCCCTGCTCCAATATCGACATGCCCACCCAATCTCGGAGCGCCTTTTTCATCTCCTGCCAGAGTAACCTGCTGAAGGATGAGGCAGTTGGGGCCGATTTGCGAATCGCAATGAATGACAATTCCATTGGGATGAGGAATAGCAAGACCTCCCTCAATCTTTGTATTGATAGGGATGTCCGCTCCGCACACCGCACTCCAAAAACGGTAAACCAGCACCCAATAGCGACTGAGAATCAGGGCTGAAATCCCTCCCCTTGAACGGGTGGATTGATATCCGCGAATTGATCTGAGAAGTCGACGATCGGGCTGCCAAGCAAGAGGTATAATTTTCTCGCGACCCCAGTCGGGAAGCTCCGCAGAAATACAATTTTCGCCGCTCATTGTTTTCTAAAAAATTTTATCAGTCCCTAGCATAGAACCTTTCAACCGCTTCAAAAGTCCATTGTGCCCGTCTTTCATACCAGACATCTGCTGCGTTTACTGTTGCCGCTTCTCTCGCCTTCAGTGCGAGTTCGCCTAGTCGCATGCGGTTTCCGTCCAATTGGGCCAGCAAGCGCCCCCCCTCTTCTGGATTATTCACGGGGAGAATAACTGTCGCCCCCTCCTTCCCGGCGCGCTCTTTGACATACTCAATTCCATACGCAATAACGGGAAGCCCGGCGGCATAGGCATCAAAAATCATCCTCGGGGTATCTTCTGCCAGCGGAGTAAAAAGGAGTCCATCATATTCTGCAAGATACCGCAGGAGTTCCTTGCCATAGGTCTTGTATCCCAGAAAACGAACTCTTGCTCCGATTCCCAATTCGGAGGCCAATGCCTCGCACTTGGCCTGATCAGAACCTTCGCCGATCACATCGAAAAACACATCCATCCCAAGACTTGCCGCCTTCGCGATGATTTTTATGCCATGATCGACTCCCTTTCTGGCTTCGATACGACCACAATAGACCAAGCGAATCGCGCGAAGAGTGCGCAGAGTCCCTATCCTGGCTTTGACAACTTCAAAAGGGACAATCTCACTCGTGGTGAAAGAGGTGTCCTCAAATGCACTTGGGTTACTGGCAAATCTCCAGTAGCGATCACGCAGCAATTTTCCCTTCAAAAGCGACAAGGCAGCTTTTTTCACGCCGTAACGCATACAGCGGTCAAATCCAAAGCCGTATAATTCAGCTTTCAGTCTTGCCGCCAAGCCAAGCTCGGATGCCATTTCCCTCATTTGTTGAACCTGGTCAATATCGCGAACAAAAATCAGGGGTTTGTTGTGTCGAACAGCCTGGAGACAGCCTTCGAAGGCAATGGGGCGGTAAAGATCATCCATTCCAGCGTGCACAACCTTCGCATCCCTCATTGCCTCTGCAAGCTCAGACTGCCATCGGAATCGTTCCGTTTGCCAGTAGTATCGCGCCCGACATCGGAGATCAAATGAGGATTTTACCTTGATGCCGGTTGCAGCCTCCCCAAGTTCTTCCAGTGTATGGGACGGCGCCATGGAAGCCGGCAGGCTGGGTGCCATTAGCATAAGCTGGCCGAATTTTCCATTCAAGGAATCACGAAGCAAGACAAGAGAACGCATCCAGTCGGAAGTCACAAATTTCTTCTCCCCGTCAGTATAGATAGGTACATGGATCGGAATGAGATACATATATTTTTTGATGCTTCCTCGAGAACTAGAAAATCTTTTTAGGCAATCTCCGATCCCCGACGTTTTATCTGCCAACAAGAGACCTCGCCACTTGAGAGTAGAGAGCGGGTGATCAGCTTTCGGAACGGCTGTTCGATATAAAGATATGAAAGATAGCCGCAGGCAATCGCCGCGCAGGCAACCAGCAGCACGCAGCAAATTGCCAATGGCATGCCAATTCCCTTTGGAATAGAGGAAATCACCACCATGCCGATGTAGTTATGCAACAGGTAGACGGAATAGCTGCTCACGCCCACAAAGACCAACCAGTTACTGGCCAGAACTTTCACAGCCACTGAATTATGGGAGATTAGCCAAAAGACGATGAAGAAAGCCAATGAAATGATGCTGACAACTAGCGGGTGTTTTCCAGAGGGGGAATCAAACATGCTTGTTTTGGCGATGATGATAAATAACGTGAAAAGCAGAAATAAAGCCGTCGTTTTCCTGAATCTCAATTTATAAAGGTCGTAAAAAACAGCTCCGGCCGCAAACCACGGCAGATTATAAGGTATCGCGATCGCACCGTATAGTTCACCGAATTCGGGGTAGAACTTATGGATGCAGACATTCAGTAAAATGAATACCCAGGCAAAAACAACGAGGTTTCTGGAGAAGTTGATCTTGGCAAACAACCAGAAAATAAGCGCCGCTATGATATAAAACCGCATCTCGACCACCAGGGACCAATAGACGCTGTCAACTAAATCCACTCGGGGAAACGCCCAGTCCCACGCCATTGTTGGAGTCAGGGTCAGCGAGGGAAAAAAATTCGTGATTTTCTCTGGCCTAAACTTTGCAAAAGGGGATGCCGAGCATCTCATGACAACATATGTCGCGATTGAACAAACCACAAGAGCCGGCCATATACGAGCAAACCTCCTCACAATAAACTCTACCGGCGTCTTACAATTTTCCAGAGTCATGGCAATGACGAAACCGGAAATCATGAAAAAAAGCTCCACCCCCAAATAGCCAAATCGGAAAAGGGGTATCCAATTCAATTTGAAACCAAAGGGATAAAGTCCGACATGATCAACCGGCGCAGCATTGTGAAAATAATGAAAACCAATCACGAGCAGAATGGCGACGCCCCGCAGCCCGTCAAGCGAACGTATATGCTTTTGCTCTGGCATCATGAAATAGGTTCACAACATGCCCGTCATATTATAGGTTAAGTAACGTCGTATTTTTAGCTGCCTTACCAGGGGTCATTTAATTAAATTAAAGAGGAGATGACGGCGATCAATCATAAGACAGCCGAACCAGCAAATCCTGTGCCGACAAGCACAGATCAAAAGCAGCAAGGCACCCATCCCAAGCAGAGATGAAGAAGCTGGCTCGGGGACCGCGTAGGTCAGGTTCAATTCGGTGACACCACTGAAGCTGTTGGTTCCCACAGACCACACCCCTCCAGAGAGATTCGGATCCGCAATGAAGAGAGAGGTGTTCACGATAAAATCGCTGGCGGCAAATCCAGTGACGCTACTGGTGATATTGAGGAAATCGAAGGAGAAGTTTGTCTTTGTAAGTCCAGTTCCCGAAGTTCCTTGCACATAAATAGTGAAAGGACTCGTGGAGTTCAAGCTGGAAAGATTGAGAGAACGGACATTAAGAACATCCCAATTTGTACCGGCTGTCCCCGCAAAATTGAGGATGTTCCAGATCAACGAGGAACCTCCATTGAGTTTAAGGTTATTAAAGTTCCCGCCGTTTCCACCCAGAGTTCCGTTTGCAATGGTGGTTCCTGCAATCATTCCGTTATTCAGAAGTGTTCCACTAGGGGCGACCGTTACCGTGCCACCACCCGCGAGACAACCGTTGGAGTTGATCAGAAGTTTTCCGGAGTTTACAGAGGTTGATCCCGAGAAGCTATTCGATGCCGAGAGGATGGTTGTTCCTGTTCCAAGTTGCAGGATCGATCCTATTCCTGAGATCGTGCTCGTGATTGTGGCGCTATCAGCCTGATTGAAGTTGAGAGTCCCGGAGCCGCTACCGAAGGCAATGGATGGGGTTATCAAGGTGATGTTCGTATCACTCCCGCCGAGGGTGCCAAAGTTAACCGTTCCAACTGATCCGGCCCGGGCTGCAATCACAATGCCGGATGCATCAACCGTGCCTCCACTGGCAACGCTTAAGGTGGCACTACCGCCATACCCAACCGTCAGAGCGCCATTATTGCTCCACAGCGATGCCGTTCCCGTCACAAGCACTGAGTTGTTAGAGGAATCGGCGTTCAGCCCAATCACCCCGCCATAGTCGTATTGACTGGTTGTGACAACACCCCCGTTGGAAATCACGAGGCTGTTCCTCGATCCGTCAAAACCGACAATCAAATCACCACCGTCGTTCCAGAGGGAATTAGTTCCGGTGACGAGGACAGAGTTGTTCGAGGAGTCAGCGTTCAGCCCAAGGACTCCCCCATAGTTGTATTGACTGGTTGCAACAATACCCCCGTTGGAAATCACCAGGCTGTTGCTGTAGCCGTCATAGCCGACAAGTAGATCGCCGCTGTTGTTCCAGAGGGAATTGCTTCCGGTAACGAGGACAGAGTTGTTCGAGGAATCAGCGTTCAGGCCAACGACTCCCCCATAGTTGTATTGACTGGTTGTGACAACACCGCCGTTGGAAATCACCAGGGTGTTTCCCGATCCGTCAAGACCGACAATCAAATCACCACTGTTGTTCCAGATGGAATTAGTTCCGGTGACGAGGACAGAGTTGTTCGTGGAGTCAGCGTTCAGCCCAAGGACTCCCCCATAGTTGTATTGACTGTTTGTGACAACACCGCCGTTGGAAATCACCAGGCTGTTCCCCGATCCGTCAAGACCGACAATCAAATCACCGCTGTTGTTCCAGAGGGAATTGGTTCCCATCACAAGGACAGAGTTGTTCGTGGAGTCAGCATTCAGGCCAACGACTCCCCCATAGTTGTATTGACTGGATGCGACAACACCGCCGTTGGAAATCACCAGGCTGTTCCCCGATCCGTCAAGACCGACAATCAAATCACCATTATTGCTCCACAGCGATCTCTTTCCCGTCACAAGCACTGAGTTGTTAGAGGAATCGGCGATCAGTCCAACGACTCCGCTGGAACTATTCAGATAAGAGCCATTCAAAATATCCAATGACACCAGATTGTTGCTGATACCCACTTTCAGTTCATTATTCCCTGTAATTGATCCAGTGAGAATCAATGTCCCACCGTCTATCAGCGTGGCTCCGGAATAGCTGTTAGATCCGGCGAGCGTTGTCGTTCCAGTGCCGATCTGAACAATCGATCCGTTTCCAGAGACACCACTACCAAGATTGAGGGAAGAAGAGTTGTCCAAGATGAGCAATCCATTGTCCACGACTCTCCCTTTTCCTAGAGACCCTGAATTCACCCCATAGCCAACTTGGAGCACTCCGGAGCTAATGATGGTTGGTCCAGTATAGCTGTTGGAACTGAGAAGAGTTAGGGTGCCTGCGCCTTTTTTCACAAGACCTCCGCTTCCGGAAATGGTGCCAGTGAAATTTCCTTGAAGAGCTACTAATCCACCACCGCTGGTAATGACTATCCCGGAAACAAGATTGGTGACCGTAGCCCCCCAATTGCCAAGCACGAGGGTGGAGCCATTGAGTGTGCCGATGGATGCCGTTGCGGAAGTGCTGTTGATTGTTCCACCGATCGCACTCGTGATCAGGAGCTCGGTATTTGTTAGAGTCGTCGTTGTTCCGTTAGTCACGGAACCCAATGAAACCTGATCAGGCAGGGTGAGTTGGCCAAATATTTCCAAGGAACTGGCAAGTCCCCCCACCCCATTTACCGTTACATCCTGAGCGAATAAACCAGAGCCTCCCAAGGTAGCTCCCGAAGAAACTATCGCAGAGCCCCCTTGTCCGATCACGACGCCATTTACTAAAAGGGTTCCCGAATCAATGAATGTAGAACCAGTGTAGGTATTAGAGGCCGTCAGAATCGTTGTCCCGGAACCAATTTGATCAAGGGTGCCATATCCTGAGATCGTGCTTGTGATTATGGCAGTATCAGCCTGATTGAAGTTGAGAGTCCCTGAGCCGCTACCGAAGTCAATGAAGGGGGTTATCAAGGTGATATTGGTATCACTTCCGCCGAGGGTGCCAAAGTTAACTGTTCCGACTGATCCAGCTCGGGCTGCAATCACAATGCCGGATGCATCAACTGTGCCTCCGCTAGTAACGCTTAAGGTGGCATTACCGCTATACCCAACCGTCAGAGCGCCATTATTGCTCCACAGCGATCCCGTTCCCGTCACAAGCACTGAGTTGTTCGAGGAATCAGCGTTGAGTCCAATCACCCCGCCGTAGCTGCTGGATCCGCTCTCAACAGTTGCTCCGTTGGAAATCACCAGGTTGTTCCCCGATCCGTCAAAGCCCACGATGAGATCGCCACTATTGGTCAGGAGTGTATTGGTGTTGGCAATATTCAGAACATTGTTGGAGTCACTAGAGTTATAGCCGATATAAGTTGCGTTGAAATTATTCGTTCCCGAGGTAAAGTTTATTGTTTGGTAGGAGAAATTATCTCCCACATAAAGAGCCTGAGCAAAAACGGGATTCTCAAAGAAAAGTGAGAAAAGAGCACTCGCAAGAAGTAGAAGCCCAGGGAAATCCACTCTCGTGAGACGTCGGGCAGCAATGCGATTCCTAGAATGGCACGCCTGCTCCCAAAGAAGAAGGTCTTCGCCCCCCGTATGGCCGAAACACCTAAAACAACGGGTACTGCCAACGAGATGCAATAAAAGATGCATTCTTAAGAACCCATCGATTTGAGCATCAAATCAAGAGTGGCAAGGATCTCGTCGATTGAAAATCGATATCCGGATTCCTGCTTTGAGCCAACGACAAAGCCAAATTTAAAGCCTAAGCCTGCTGACCATTCGCGGTAAACAGACATAAAACGATCCGGCGGCATTAATACGAGCATCCCGGCCTCTGTAGAAAGAGGGAAACAACTGTGAGCCAACTGGCTTCCCTCAATGGAAACAACAATCCTAGCTTTTGAAAGAATAGAGAGAATTCGGTCGAGGCTATCGTCGATGTCGATGATTTCAAAGCCATGCCGCCCCACAAGAACATCCAGGATTTCATTCTCATTTTCTATATTTCGAGGACTACCTGTTTTTCCACGCCTCAAATAAACAAAAGATTGGCGATTCTCATTAGGAAATCGTTTTCTGACATGATTCCTCAAAATGTCGAAACGTTTTTGCTTGTGACTATTCTGGCCAAAATCCTGAAAAATGATCAAATCGTCTACCCGTGCCCGGTTAATGGAGTTCCAAGCTTGCTCAAAATAGCGGGCATATTGAGCTTTATGATCCGATAAAGGCTCACTGACACATATTGGCAATCCTGATTGCTCGGCCAGCAAATACTGAGCGCAATCGTCTACCAGCCAATGACCGAAATACTTGTTTCCATGGCCCGACGATGCCAATGCCGCCTGCCTGAAATAGCGCGGTTCGGGATTCCTCTTGTCCGCCTGTTCCTGCACGAGAATATTCCTGTAATTTCCGACATAGACCGATCCATCAAACAGGACGGCATTTTTCAGATGATACGCAATGGTCGGAGCATGCTGATACTCTGAAGCAAGCATGCTTTTGATGTATCGATCAAGCGAGCCATCTGGCGCTGTACCTGTGACTCGCTCAAGTTGTCCTGGAAGGAAAATTGCCGGACGGATTTCTTGAGTTTCTTCAGGACAAAGAACTTCCTGCTTATAGGAGACGGTCTCAAGAGAGCCTGCTCCAAAGAGCAGGCGTTTGGCATAGCGCAAGTAGGGAAATGCGTTGAGCGGAAGTAATTTTGACAAGGCATTCATCGTGATATTGATAACAACAGGTATGCCTATCCTGATTTATCAACACCGCTGCATTCTGTGGTCGGATTTTCGTTATGGCGAAGTCTCCTGAGGATAAGAAATCCAGCAACGGCACAGGGGGAGATGGCAGTCAGAAAAGCAGCGGCAATTTCGCCCTTCAGTGCGACATGGTTTGAAATCCAGTGCATCCAATAAACGGCTATTCCTCCATAAATGGCGATACCCAAGGTATAAAGAAGCGTCTGGGTCAGCATGGCTCCGCGACGGATCGGAATCCATGCGAGCATCACCAGATGAGCGATAATGTAGCCACTACAGCGGCCGAGGATGAATCCGGGAAGCCCATACAACCAGAAGCCAAGAATAGCCACCCCATAACTTGCCGTGGTCACTAGATTGCAAATGAAAAGTGCCCGTGAATGGCCAAGGGCCAACGGTACTCTGTCCATGGAACCCAGCACAATGCTGAACCAGACGAGGATGGAAAGCCACTGGGAGATCCCTCCTGCTGCTGCGTATCGGGGATCGTAGAGATGATGAAAAAAAGTGGGGGCGATGATGGCAAATGCCACAACCATCGCCCCTCCGGCGAGCAGGATCAATCCTCTGGCTCTCAGGCTCTGTCCAACCAGGGTTGCCGGGTCATCTTGGTTGCGTGACAAGATTGGAAAGAGAACCGTGGAACTCAGACGGTTGCTTATTTCAATGCCGACGCCCGCAAAGGTGAGTGCTATGCTGTACAGGCCGAGTTCTTTGAAGGAGAGAAGTTTGCCCAAGACGATGCGGTCGAGATTTCCAGCAAAAAATGTCAGTATGGTGCTGAAAAAAATCCAAGAACCGAAATGCAATAGATCCTGAAGAACTGTGGGATCCCATCGAAACCAATTCCTGACACTTGGATTGAGCCAATGAGTGATGATCAGGCGCACTATAACCCCAGCAAACCATCCCTCGACAAGGGCCCAGATGCTGGGATGAATCCATGCCGAAATGATCATCGTGATGGAGGAGGCTGTCTGGGGAATCAACTCCAGCATTGTCAACCAGGAAAATTGAAGCCGTCGGTTGAGCAGAAAAACTCCTGTGGAATTGAAGCCACCGAGCACCGCCGAGAAGCCGACAACAGGAAGAATCGAAGCCATTTGATAAGCCAGGGGATCGCTTCTGCCAAAGAATTGGGCGGCGGGCCACGCCAGCAGACAGGCCACAATCCATATACCAATCCCTCGGAAGACCTGCATGGTCCATGCCGTGTTTAGAAAATCAGGTTCCTCCCCCCTCTTGTTCTGGATAATGCTCGGTCCCACTCCTAGATCAGAGAAAGCTGTCAGTCCAATCATGAAAACGGTGACCAGTGCCATCACCCCAAAGGCTGCCGGAAAAAGCAGGTGCGCAAGAACCAGATTACTACCGAGCCGGATCACTTGCGCCGCTCCATACCCAAATAGCGTCCAGGCAGATCCGCTAAGAGCGCGCTTTTTTATTTCTTTTTGATCCATCAGATTACACGCGATTCGTAATCAAGAACCCATCGATTTGAGCATCAAATCAATAGTGGCAAGGATCTCGTCGGTTGAAAATCGATATCCGGATTCCTGCTTTGAGCCAACAACAAAGCCAAATGTTATTCCCGCGCCTGCCGACCATTCCCGGTGAACCGGCACAAAACGATCCGGCGGCATTAACACGAGCAACCCGGCATCTGAAGAAAGCGAGAAACAACAGTGGGCGATATTACTTCCCTCCATGGAGACAACAATCCTAGCTTTTGAAATCATCGAGATGACATCATCAAGATGATTCTGAATATCGACGATCACAAAACCATGCCTAGCTCTTAGGGCATTCTGGATTTCATCCTCATTTTCAACATTTCGAGAAACCCCTGTGTTGCCTCGTTGCAAATACACCATTAATTGATGCTCTCCAGATGGGAACTTTGCCCTGAGGCGTTTTCTCAGAATATCATAGCGCCTTCGTTTGTCGCTATTTTGAGAATAGTTCTGGAAAAGTACCAAATGCTCAACAAACGCTCGGTCAATGGAACTCCAATCTTGTCCAAAGTACCGAGCATAGAAATCTTTGTGAGGCCATACGGGCGTAGAAAGGCAGATGACGTTTTCTAATTGATCGGCTAACAAATGCTGTGCGCAATCGTCTCGCAGCCACTGGCCAAAATATTTTGTCCCAACCCAGGAGGAAGCTATCGCTCCCTCCCTGAAATAGTGCGGTTCGGGATTCATCTTATCGACCAGGTCCTGCATAATAATGTGCCTGTAGTTTCCGACATAGACGGATCCATCAAACAGGACGGCATTTTTCAGGTGATAAGCAATGGTCGGGGCATGCTGATACTCTGAAGCAAGCATACTTTTGATGAAGACATCAATCGGATGATGCGGCAAGGTGCCAGTGACTCGGTCAAGTTGTCCTGGAAGAAAAATAGCGGGACGGATGGGCTGGGTTTCTTCAGGACAAAGAACTTCCTGCTTATAGGAGGCGGTCTCAAGAGAGCCTGCGCCAAAGAGCCGACGTTTGGCATAGCGGATGTAGGGGTATGCCTTGAGTGGAAGCAATTTTGACAAGACATTCATCGTGACAATTGATAAAAGTAACTCGCTTTATCCGCACAGAGGGTGTTTGTTCGTTTTACTCGAATTCATCAGATCACGCGGGTGGTGGCGCGGGGTGTTAGGGGGTGTTGCAATTTTGAAAGTCTTGATTCACCCGGCGGCGATCCACTCAGTGCCGATGGAGAAAGAGCGAGTGAAACAATACCTCCGGAAGCCACGATGAGAACCGGATTTGACATGAAGTTAAAGAGATTGTCGATCATCGTGATGATGAAAAATATGGCAAAGGCAACTGCTGGCGTCTCAACGGATCTTCCGAGCCGTTTGGGGGGGAACTTCAGAAAAAATAAGAGCGCTGGTAACAGGTAAACACAATTGATGGATGCAAGGGCTAACAAACCGCCTTCTCCCAAAGTAATGATCCATTGACCATCAGGAACGGAGATAAGTTTTCCGGTTTTGTCAGTAATCAACGATCTCCCTCCGCTCCCCCACCCGAACAGGATTTTAATGCGGGCTTTCTCTGCAAGAATCGTCTCGTTCTGGATTCGAAAATCAAGGGATTGGGTTCTGTCGGCACTTCCCGTAATTTTATGGGCGGCATCGACCAAGCTCTGCCCATCCCACGCGCCAGTGGATCGAAGTCCGATGTAGGTGATCGGGAGAAGTGCTACAAGCAGGATTGGAATGAAGGTTTTCAAACGGATGCTGATTTCAGTGATCACCAGAGCGATGAGGAAGAGATAAAACGCTCCGCTGGAATGGGAGATCATCAGGAGGAGGGAAAGGACGATGATCGCCGGAAGGATGGGGGTTTTGAGAAAAGGAAGGGATCCCCTGATGACATGGCGAAGATACAACTGCCATCCGATGAACGCTGCCGCGGCGTTCCAAATGGCAAGCTCCAGACCATGGGACATGAAGACCGAAGGACGGAAACCACTCTCACGAATCGTCTGAAGAAAGTCATGAGGATACCAACCGTAAACCCAGATGTGCATTTGCGGGCTAAGTCTCAACTCGATGATCTCCAGAGGGATCAGAACGAGCGCTCCGACAAGCAGTCCGACGGCCAATTCCTTCAATGCCTCAAATGTCCCGAAGTAACTCCGGCCAATCGCATAGGGGATACCGTAGTCCACAATCTGAAACTCCAAGCCCTGAGCGCCCTCATAGGCTCCCACTCCAGCAGAAATCGCGGAAATGAATGGTGAAACGCACCAGCAGATCATGGGAAGATCCACCCAACTGAAACGGAAATTCAAAAACCCCTTGGGATTTTTAATCAGGATTCCAAGGAGAAGTGCGAGGCTGATGGCATTCGTCTTGGTGCGGAAGGGAATCAGGAAGATATGATAATGTGCCTGCGGCAGAAAAATCCATCCGCCGACGAGAACTGTCACGATGGCAGTGCGAATGGGATACTTTCCGAACAACCAGAGAGAAACGAACAGGATGCCGAACATCGCGACATGCGTGAAAATATTCGGTGTATAACCCTGCATGAAAATATATGATGGATAAACTAGGGAAGTTTCTTCATCCCTGACGTTGATTGATGAAACCCATCTTCTGCTTCAGTATCGGATGATGGATCGGTGCCTGATCGGGCAATGATGCCTTCCGGATTCATCGAACCAGCCTATTTTTCATCCCCTCGCGGTTGTTGAGGCTTTGGTGAGAAGCGGCCTTGTTTTTTTTGCAGGTGAGTGGAAGTGGAAAATGTTTTTATCAACCTGGATTCAAGGCGTGCATACCAGTCACAGAAAACACCGTGAACCCGGGTAAAAATTCCCAGAAGAACCGAAGCTAGACCTATGATACGCCTGCGGAACTGATCAGGCACTACAAAATTCAACACGGTGGTGACAGCAGGAACCCCTCCCGCCTTGATCCACTGGACAGTGTCAAATGCCTTGTCGTAAGTTGCGGCATCCGGTGCCGCAGTGATGACGACGACGCTGGATTTGATGGAGGCTTCCAAGGAAATATCGGATTCCGAAATCGGCACGAGGTCTAGGAGAAGGAGGTCATAGGCTTTGCTGGCATTTTTTAAAAATGAATCTAATGAAAAGCGCGCCTTGTCGATGGAGTCTTCAAAGTTCCAAGGAATAAGATCAACCGAACTTGAGGGATCGCGTATCTTGTGCGTCCAGGGTGATTCACCGGTCATCGTAGCGGAAGGGAGATTCGCCGCTGAAGCCAGTCCGGGGAAGGGGGTCGGAAGCTCGACGAGAAGAACACTCAGGTTGTGGGCGGCAACGGCCCGCGCAACATTCAGAGCAATGGAAGTGTTTCCCGAGCGGGAATGCAGTCCGACAAAAGAGACGATCCGAGCGCCACTCCGTTCATGTTCGATGACAAGGCGTAGAGCAAGATCGCGCAGCGCCACGGCTGCCGGATGGTTTTCGCTGAGCGTGCCCGCTTTGCAGAAATCCGGATCCACTCCGTGCGGGATGGTGGCCGGGATCGAGATGGCACCGGATCCGCCGATTGCGGCACCCAGCTCCAATGGGCAACGAATACGCCTGTCGAATAGGTCAAAGAGAAGGCAGGCAACCCCCACCATTCCAAATGAGGCGACAACGGCAAGGATGAAGAGCTTCTTGAAATTGCTGCCGGATGGAAGCTCCGGAGTTCTGGCAAAATTATCGATCACTACTGGAATCAGAGCCTTTGACTGCAGCTCTTCGTCATCGAGCTTTGCTGAAATCAGGGCAAGACGCTCCTTGAGATGAGTTATGGTCTCATTTCTGGCGATGGAGAGAAGCCCTTCCTGCTCCCCCCTCAACTGGCTTGAAATAGACGCTTGTTCCGAACTCAGAAAATCGAGACGAAGCGCATGCTGCTCCCTTTGTTCGTCCTGTAGTTTTTCGAGTAGTGTGGATAAAATGGCGTTCAAGGTGGGCGCGAGGCCCTGGGGGCTTTTTCCAGTCAAGGCCACACCCACCAGATAGGTGTTTTCCACAGCTGTTGCACTCAAATGTGCTTTGAGTATATTGATCGCCAAGTTGGGTTTAACTCCCCTCACATAGGTGGGCTTGTCGAGATCACTCAGCTTCGATAGCACTTCTTCCAAGATTCTGTCGTCGCTGACCCTCGATGCGAGAGTTTTCTGGAAAATCGATACATCACCCTGAATGGAGTTATCAGTGGTTCCCTCCAGCGAGGAGTTTTTGTCGAGTTTAAGAAGTAGAGATCCCGTTGCCAAATAAAAGGGGGCGACCCTCGGAAGGAGTAACAGGCACAGTAAAAAGAAGAGGGAAAATCCAACGACGATCAAGATGGGTATTCGCCTCCAGAGGAAATTGCCAATAATGAAAGGCTTTGATTTTTTCGCATCCTCGATTTTGCCAAGCTCCATCGATGGCCTGCCTGGATCAGAAGTCTCCATTGTGTCAGTGGGGCTCATTAATGAAGGACGCCTCCGGTGGTAGCGCTCGTTCCGTAAAGAACAGCGTTCAGACTGCTCCAACCTGTGATTGAATTGATGGTCACACCCACGATGGTGAAGAAGGGTTGAAGCTGTCCGCAGTAGTAGTTGAATCTGCTAAGTCCCGTCTCCGGCACATAGATCATGTCGCCATCGCGCAGAACATAGTTTTTGGTTGCATCCCCGCGTCCGATGAGTTCTTGAAGGTTGATTTTCTCCACGATCCCCTTGCCCTGGGCCTGATGGATCAGGAAGACACTGGTCAGATTAGCCTCCTTAGTGGGGCCTCCGGCAGTCATGATGGCGCTCATGAGGGGCATTTGCGGTCGGAGAGCGATGAGGCCTGGACTCTTGACCTCTCCCAGGATGTAGGCATTTTGATCCTCGCCTGCAGGGATGAAAATGACATCGCCGTTCTGAAGCTGAGCATTCAGATTCATATTGCCATGCTCCAGAAGCTCCCGGAGATCTATCCACATCACCAGGTCTTTTCCGCGGGTGATGCTGCACCGGCTCACAGAATTCTTATTGGCATCCGTGGGGAGGCCACCGCAGAGTGACAGGGCCTCCAGAAGTGTTCCTGGCCCCTGAAAATTCACTTCTCCCGGCTTGGCAACCTGTCCCAGAACAAAGACGCGGTTGTTGTTGTATTCCTTCATGACCACCGTGATTTCAGGTTTCTCGTAATAGGCGGAGAGTTCCTTTACTGCCAAATCCGTGAACTCCTGCAGGGTAAGACCTTGGATTTTTACGATTCCTATCCGGGGAAGAGCCACCTGACCATCTGGTGAAACGATGATATCTTCACGGGAGATATCTTCCCATCCATGAACCAAAAAATCAAAGTGGTCGCCCGGTCCAAAACGGTAACTGGTATCAACCTTTGCACTTGCAGTTTTGATCTGCGCCACATCCGAAAGAGGTTTATCTCCAGTTTTAAGTTCCGTAGTGAAATACTTCCCGGGGGCCAAATTTTGGTCTGGAACGAAGTGTTCGGGTTTAGTTCCCGGCTGAAAAACACCCTGTTTTGCTGGAATCCAGGCACACCCTGCAAGCAGTGCCGAAAGGAAAAGCGGGACAGATCGCCGGGTGATCCATTGAAAAAGGCTGAGGGCGAGTGGAGTCATCAGGAATTTTTCCCACTCTCCAGAAGCCCAGCGACACGGGCATTACTGCGTGGAGTCATCACACGGTAACCCGTCCGTCTGATGTCGGATCGATGCTCTGGATTCACAGTGCTCATGGCGAAAATAGCATTAACAAATTTAATGGATTAACAGTTTGTAGTTTAGACAAGGGGCTTCTTTCTAGATTTTTCCACAAT